>Ga0181558_10000391_pt1 | contig 41157 bp, 30 predicted proteins | sample 011ome_22_FD_133754 | JGI IMG/M metagenome (GOLD analysis project Ga0181558, IMG submission 133754) | Coastal salt marsh microbial communities from the Groves Creek Marsh, Skidaway Island, Georgia - 011507BT metaG (megahit assembly) | ecosystem: Environmental > Aquatic > Marine > Intertidal... | reverse complement strand
CGACGACGACGACGTCGTCGCGTCGCGTGAGCATGCGCGTGAGCGCACACATGGCGCGTTACGTCCCGAGCGAGGATATGGGTGACATGCGGGTGCGTGTGAAGGATGCGAGAGAGGGTCGAGCATGCGCGAATGAAACCGTGGGCGACGTAAAGAGACGTTTGAATTGGATGGCGCGCGCGCGGGACGTCGCGCGATGCGTGCGCGCGGTGCGTGGGCGTGGACTGACGAATGTGTGTGAATGACGCTCGCGCGGTGATGTGTGTGTAGGGATTTTCGAAGACGCTCATGACGAAGCTCGATGACGCGCGGTCGGCGGGGAAGTTTTCAGAGGCTGAGATTGCGTTGTTGCGTGAAAAGCTGTCGCTCGTCGCGAGCGCGTTTGGGGCGGAGAAGTCCAAGTATGAGAGTGATTTTGAGAAGCTTGCGGCGGCGGCACAGGTGGAGTTAAGTGAGAGAGAGTATGCGCTGTCGAGTGCGGCGTTGGAGTTGACGGAGTTGAAAAAAGTGATCGCGTGCGTGGAGGCGCGCGAGGAGGCGACGCGAGACGACTTGGACGAAGCGTTGACGGCGAATGAGATATTAAAGGCGCAATTGATTGAAGAGCATGAATGTGCTTCGGCGCTGAGAAATGAAGTAATGTACTTGCGTGAATCTTTGCGAGATGCGAGTGAGGCGCTGAGTCGGGCGGCGGAAGAAGAGGAACGACGCGCGTACGAGGCGCCGAGACGCGCCGAGGTTGACATCGAAGCGCGCGTCAAGGAGGAAACGTTGAATGCAAAGATTGCGCGTTTGGAAGAAAAGGTCATCGATGCTCGTGAAGAGAATGCGACTCTCAAACGCGAACTTGCGGCGGCTGAAGGCACGAAATCTGATCTTCAACGAGCCGTGGCTGAACGCGACGGCGCGCAAACCTTCTTAAAGTCGCAGCTTGCGGATTGGAATCAACGTCTCTATGCTCGTTCCGAAGGCGGCGGCGCTTCGAGTGATGCGACATCGACGAGCGACACTTCTATTGAATTGCGAACGAAGCTGGACCAAGCGGAGATTGAGCTTGGGGCAAAGACTGGAGCAGTCAAGGCGCTCGAGCGACGCGTTAGAGAGCAAGACAAATCCTTAGAGCGCGCTCGCGCCGAGATTGAAAAGATGCGCGCCAAGCTCATCGCCCGCGATGAAGAAGTTTTCGAGCGTAAGTTGACCGCTCGCCACGGGCGTGAAGAACGCGCCGAACGTCGATCAAAGTACGATGTCACCGCAGAGGCGACTGCGGCGGAAGTGATTGAGACGCTTCGCACGTCGCGCACAAAGCATGCCGACAAGTCTGTTGCGCGCGACCGAACGGCGCGCACGGCGGCATCCAAGAAACCCACAGGTACCAGTCGCGCAAGCGTCGGTCGCAAGCGTCGTGCCGAACGCGTTGCACCGCCAGCGTCAGTGGTTATTGACGCCACCGCGCCATACCAACCGCCAAACGCCGCGGGCGACGAGGACGAAGACGAGCAAGACGACAGCGACTCGGAGTACGATGAAGTAGACGTGCCGGTGAAAAAGACGCGCGCGCCGCCAGCGGTGAAGAGTGCGAAGAAGCCGAAGGCGCCGGCGGCTGTGACGAATGAAAATGCCGTCGCAGCGCCGCCCGCCGCGCCGGCGAACGAAGGCATTCGAATGCCGCTCGGTATGATTCAAATGCCCAAGCTCGGCGCAAAGAAGGCTCCGACCGCAGAAGACGGTGAAAAGAAAAAGCGGCGCCTAAACCGTCAGTCTGCAATCCCGGAGGCTTTGCCCAATTTGTTATTCGGCATCGGCGAGGGCGACTTGCCGCAACACTAAGCCGACGAGCCAACCGACGCCACAGAAAATCAGTAGCGCACTTCTAGTCGTGCGCGTTCACACCAATGAACACTATATGCTATATATATACACTACATCAGCTATGTGTCTACGTTCAACATCCCCCGTGACGCGCGTTTACCCCCTGTGGCGCTTTTTCTCGTACGCCCGAGCGCCGCGTCTCCTGGCGCCGCGCAAGCCCACCAGTCGCGCTGCGAGCGCGCAAACCACGCAGACGCTAAAGCACGCGACCCCAATGAGCGCCTCGCGCGCGCGAGTGCCGCTCGACGCGCCGTCGCGCCACGTCCAGTCCTCGAACATCGCTGAGTGCGCGAGTGACGTCGTCAGTCGTCGCCGCACCATGGTGTCACCCGTCGCGCCCGCGCCCGCGGCGTTGGCATCGACATCGACATCGACATCGACATCAGCATCGCGTCGACGGTTCCTCGCTGCGGCGTCGCTCGTCGTTGTCGCGCCGTCGCGCGGCGTCGCTCGAGCGGCTGCTGATGTCGACGATTTCAACGCACTCGAGCGCACCGCAAAGCAAGCGTACTACCAGCGTGATTTGCCGCGCGCGTACGAGGCGCTGACGAAAATAATCGACATGGAACCCGATGAGGCGGTGTGGCTCGAAAGACGGGCTCAGGTATTGGTGGATTTGAAGCGGTTTCGGGACGCTATCGATGATTACAATAAAGCCGAAGCGATGGAGCCTGCAAACTATCGGTCGCTCGGGATGTTGTCGAACAGAGCGTTGGCGTACGAGGGGATTTCTGATTGGGACTCGGCGATTAAGGATTATTCAGAGGCTATTAAGCTCAGCGCGATGATCGGCGCGACGCCGCCGTATGTGGTGAATAGTCGGGGCAACTGTTACGTGAGCGTGGGTAGGTACGATTTGGCACTCGAGGATTTCTTGACGGCGGCGGATATCATGCAGCAAAGTAGGAATCTTAGCGGACAAATTTACGCATCATCGAATGCGGCGCTGATGAAGGCTGAGTTGGGTGATTTAGATGGGGCAATTCGCGACATGGAAAAAGTTTCGCGGCGAGCCGCGGGTAGCGTGGACATGCGTGCCGCTCTATCCGCGCTGTACTACGCCCGCGGGGAACAAGAGCGAGCCGAGGAGACGTGGAACGTAGCGTGCACGATGATCAATTCTGGGCAGTTAGTAGAAGGCGGGCCAGTTCTTGACGGATGTGAGCTTTATCGTGATACCGACTGGTTGTTGCGCATTCGCCGTTGGCCTCCAAGTGTCGTAGAAAAGTTTCGTCGGTTTATAGAGTTGAGATGATGCTAGATAAATGATGTAGTATAAAACTTATGGCTAGTTGAAATACCACAACGTCTGACCCTCAATCAATCCGAGAGTGTCCACGTTGGACTCTAAATCTCCCTCCTCACCCGATCCTTTGCGTCGCTTCGCCACGCATACGACGACTGGAAGACCGCGAGGGACTTTTGAAAAGTGCAAAATCGGCACGGGAGCCTGTTCTGGAACTTGTGAGTTGCTATATTGACGCCCGGTTTTACGTGGATCGATGTCGATCATCGCTTGTACTCGGGCACGTGCAGCTGGCGAGAGCTCGTTCATGAAGTTTTTAGCGTCCCGGCCAGCGCCCCAAATGATAAACTTCGACCAACCTTCAGTGGATAAAATTCGCTTTTCGAATGCCTCAGCGCGCACTTGCAGCAAACGACGCCTGCTGCAACGCGCTGACGCGCTCTGCGGACTCCATCGGTACAATAAAACAGGATTATCTGGGTACTCGCCAGCTCGCAATAACGACGGCTTGTTTTCGGCGAGGTTTGCGTCATAGTGTAACTCCAAATGACGGTGAAAGAAAATCAGATCTTCAGCCTCACCGGAGCCGGGTGCGGCCTCGACAAATCCGCCAACAGCGTCGGCGATCGAACGCGTCATGCACCAAGTCGGAAGTAACACGGTGCATTCACGAAATTGTTCAAAATGAAGTTCATTTCGCGTCATCATATTTGCCCAAGCTTCGTAGTGCTCCGTTGAACCACTTGGATATCGCTTCCAGCACCCGCCGATGATAGCCGTCGGGTGTTCCATGGCCAACGGCACTTGTAGCTCCATTCGATTCGGCATCATCACATCGTCCGAGTCTAAAAACACTAGAATTTCACCCGTACTTTGCTCGATGCAGCGATTTCGGCAAAATCCAATGCCCTGATTTGGCGCATCTTCCTTGACAAAGTTAGCGCTTTCCACCCAGCGCGAACCATTTGCAACGCATTTGATACCGATGCGTGCGAACGCTTCAGCCCAGCGGCGGATTATGCTTGCTGAACCGTCAGAGCTAGAGTCGTCAAATATGCTGACTTCTATAGGGCCAGTGTATGTCTGCATGCACACTGAAGCCAACGTTTCATCAATCCATCGCGCGGCGTTATGCACCGGACAAATTACACTCACTTTGGGAAGTCTGTTGTCTGGCGGCGCGCGCTTTACTTGGTCGTCTGGACATGTCGACGGCAAAAAGTCGGTTTCTCTCTTCAGCTTTGGCTCGAGCGCTTGCACTTCTTTGAGCACTGAAATACCATGCGCGTCAAACGACTCTTGCTTGACGCGTGCCATACCATTCGCCAATACGCGCACATCTGCAGTAAGGTTGCTTGTACCGCTATGGATGAGCCATGGATGTAGGAGCACGATTGTTCCGGCCTGGCCGCTTACTTGCTCAATGACACCATCAATATCGTCTCGGCTCATCGCGTTTTCTGCCTCGTGTTTATCCATCTCATACGATAGTGGGAGTCGACCTTTGCTAGATAATTCACCTACGAGATCAATGGCCCAAGCGTTCACGTTTTGGTGCGACACTCCACCTTTTTTACGCAAATATGACGCTACCCATCGGTGCGAACCTTTGATGAACGCCGTTCCACCTCCACCAGGAGCGCAGTCAGTTAGGAATAGTAAAATAATCGCCCCTTGAAACGGGTGCCCTTCGGGCGTGCGCATCCAGTCCGTATCGAATCCAGCGCCAATGTCCAAGTGCCACCCGCGATTGAGCATACGTCGGCGATTCACTGGATGCCAAGACGTTCCTGGATCCAGAACATTTGTCGGCCCAACCACGCTGACATTATGGGCATCATCCGTCATATTAGGCGATCTTTCATCCAACAACATCATTGCTCGACCGCGAATCTGCGCTTTTGTGCATCCGGGTCTTTGACCGCTCATCGCATTGGCAATAGTTTGCCACTTTTCACCGTGCTCTTGCACCAGAGCCATCAACTGGGCGTCGTGCTCAGGCGCCCATGCCGGCTCATAATGCGCCTTACAATCATTAGCCGTCCATATTGTCTCACTCGTACTAATCATTTTTGCAATATCTTCCCAATCGTGTCCACTTTCGCGCAACTCACGCACGTTCCCGCTATCACACTCTGTCCAATGCGCCGGTGCCGGCGTACACAAGCCGCTCGCGCCGCTCACCTTGCGTCGTTTCTCACTCTGTTCCGCCCTCGCAGCGATAGCTTTCGCCTTGAGTGCCGCCGCCTTTGCTTCTTCGTTACCTTCTGGAAACGTCACCGGGCAATACCAATGTCTAGGCTCGCATATCCCGCGTTCGGCGTCCACGACGTTGGCCTCGACCGTCCACTCATTCTCGCCCAAAATCGTATCCAAAGCCTCGCGCAATTTAGGATTCTCTCGCACGTCTCGCCAGTGCGTGCCCTCCTCTGCGGCGACGACTTCAATCACGCGTCTCGCCGTGCCGCTCGGCCACGTCGATGGGTCACTGAGCGATGCCCCACGCGGCGTCCCGCTCTCGGGCTGCACCACTGGGTGCTCCAGGTCACGCGCGAGCTGCGCGACGCAGCGCTCGACGACGTCGCCGGGTACGGCACCAGGGATGACGACGACGCCGTGGCGAATGAATTCGTCCCTGAGAGACATCGCGCGTGGCGAGATCGGCCGCGCGCGCGCGCGTGAGTGCTCAGCAGCACGAAGTGACGTTTGAGAAAACCCAAAACGCTCAGGTCAACAAACATGTCTAGCTCGACGTCGGCTGGCCGCGGGACGATGAACGCGCGGTGCGTGGAATTTACGCGCAACGCGAGCGATGGGTGGAACAAACATGCATGTAGGTACTAAAGTGTACTTGTATATATGAAGAATGTAGGAAATGCTAGATGGGGTGTTCGGTGAGTTTTGCGGCGTCGGCGGCGACTTCGGCGTCGAATCGCTTGGCGAGTCGAGTCGCGAGCGGAGCATCCATGAAGAGCTGTGTCAAGTGGCAAATGATGCATGGAATGGCGATTAAGCCTGATGCACCGAAAACGTCTTCGTCGAGGTAAGAGATGACAGTCATGGCCACAGGCAGGGTCTTTTGACTGCTCATCATGACGCTCGCGACGCGTTCGGGACCAGAGATGCCGAGCGCTCCAGTGGCGCCGTAGTTTATGGCAAGGAACACCACGTGGGTCATGATGCCAGCAAATATGACTAGAAATATGCTTCCAGCATCGGTTGAAAGCAGTTGCTTCGCACTTTTGCTGATGGACATCCATACGACGATGATGAGACACGAATTGTTCGTCAACGTCAATTCTTGCTTGTGCTTTGCCGCTCGCTCGGCGATTACTGGAATCATCTCTCGCGCAATTTTGCCGGCACAGATCGGCACTAATATCGTACATAATAATTTCACTAACAAGTCAACCGCTTGTGAACCCATATCTCCCCCAGAGGCGCTTGTGCCGAGTGTACTCGACCCACTTCGCGCGATGGCGTTGAAGTAAAACGGCACCGTAAACACCCCCAGCAGGTTCGTACTGACAGTCAGCATCAACGCCAACGCGACGTTACCCTTGGCATTTCTAACCAATGTCACCCCGCTCGTCAGCGTCGTCGGCACGGCGCAAAACAACGCGAGTCCGTACCTGAACTGCACCGGCGTGTACGGAATGTTGATGTGGATAAACCCGAGCAGCGGCGTCACGCCCAGAATACTCACCAAGCCATACGCCAGCGCCCCTCTGCCGCTTTGCAACGCTTGTGCAATCTCTTCCGTCTTCAATGTTGCCCCGGAGATGATGAAAATGATGATCACCGCGATCGTCTGCACGATGGACCACCCACCCGAGGACCAACTAGCGATGGTTGTGCCGGCGGCTGGGGCACTGAGACCGATGGTGAGCGCCAGGCAAAAACCTAAGACGAGGAAATTGTCGACGAAGAACTTTTTTACACGCACCGCGGCGAGCGGTTGGGTGTCTGGCATGGTGATGACGTGCCGACGGCGGAGACGCGGTCGGCTGTGAGGGGCGTGACTGGGTGCGCGCGCTTTTTGCGTTGGCACGAGTGCGTACGTGTTCGTGATGACTTCGTGTCTGAACTGCTATATGTATTCTAAAAGGAAATGCTATTGGTGTATGTGATTAGTGCGTGCGTGCAGGCGTGCGCCTAGGCGCACCGTGGGCGCTAGAAGCGCACGCCATTTATTAATAATCGTGCGTGCTCTTGTGAGGCTTGACATCCTTCATGGACGGTGGCTGTCGAACACCGCGGGATTGCGTAGATAATCCCATAATTGGTTCATTTGAAGACTGGAATCGCATGCGCGGCGCGATGTAACGCAAATCAGGATCGCCCACCATGCGTTTGGCGCGGTGAATGTCAAACTTTGAGTCGTATTCGTCGTAAGTCAAATCGGTGTAGTAGTATCCGTCGTCCTCACTCATACACGAAACGACAGTCAAAACACCCATCGACAGTGCAGCGATGGCGGTTATGATTGTCAATATGATGTACATCGCGCCGTTGACTGGATCCATTGGCGCTTGCGGTGCCCACTCGACGTAGTCGTTGAACGATGGGTCATACTCGGGATCCGCATACGTCAAATTGCTAAGCTTCAGCGGTGCCACAGCTTCGATTAACAGCCCGCACGTAGCGTTCAATTCCGTGCCTTGCATGGCAATTCGAGCATATCCATTTTCGCCCCACAGCGGTCCCCATGAATTTTTAATAACTATGAACTCGAGGCCGGTATCGTCGTCGTATCCAAAGCCGACCGCTACAACGGCGTGGTTAATCAAGTTTGGCATGTACTCCCAAGCCGGTTGACAATCATCGTAGGTGAGAATACCACCCGAATAGAAACGAAACTGATCGCTTAACGCGTTCACCGCCACCGATACGGGTTGCATGTAGATGGCTGACTTCAAATCATCCCACGTGTTTTCGAGCACAATATAATCGTCAATTGATGCCGCGTGTTTGCGCGCCGTATTCGACCGGCAGGGCCCAACTCGACTGCTTTCTACAGTGTATGGATGCACAGGGTAGTCAATAGCGGCAGAGATACCACCCTTCATCACCGCGTACTGATAGCCGGTGACCATGTTCCCGCCGACGCAGTCTTGGTCAATCGGATCGCACTCGAGCAGCATCTGCGGCGACAGCGTCACCGCTTCGCGCGTCCATATGTAATGTACTCCTTCCACCGCCGCTGCGGTAGTAAACGCCCAGCAGCCCCCGCACGCGCCCTGCTCCCAAACTTTACTCAAACCGCCCTTGACGCGCCAGTCCCAAGACCTTGGCAAGTTTGTCGGATCATACAACTTACCCGAATTCGGATCGCGTTCATTGGACCAAATGTCCGCATTTCTGGCTAGAAATTGATCGTGCATGTCTTTCCAGCTCTCGCGCTTTTGTCTACTTCTATCGCGCTCGGCCGAAGGCGTCGGCTGCAAATTTCCTGTCCTCGCTTTAAACTCCCGTAACGTCTTATCGCTCCAAATCGTAGCCCCGTAACTCGCACGAGAACCTTTGTGTTGCTTTCCTAAAGACGATACGTCCCCACTCACGCGCGCAAGCGCTTGCACCGCGCGCATATTCTCGTCGTATGTCGCCTCGCGTCTCGCGCTCTCCGCGCACGGAAATCGCTCCTCGCTCCCGCAATACTCCGCCTTCTTCCCAAACTCCTCCACGTACGACTCAAACGATGGCACGGTGACGCGATCCATTAACTCCTGCTCGTTCGACGCCAAAGTCGCGACGTCTTCTCCGGCGCGCAGCGTCGATCGCGCGTCAACATCCTCCAGCTCAAAACGTGCGCCCGCGTCATCATCGACGCGCGCGTGTGCCGCAGACACCGTCGCGCCGCGCACCACTGACGCGAACGCGACGATGAACGCGCACGCGCGCCGTACGCGCGATGCGCGGTGGCGTTGACGCGCCATGCGACGCGACGCGCTCTGGAGTGGTCGACGCCGCGCACCAACACCCAAACGTGTTTCACGGCTCTCATATTAAATACAGTGTCTATCTATGTCCGACCGACCAACTATATGCTTTGATCGATATAGTCAGTATTATCGTATATTATGTGGGGGTACGAATCGTCCATGCGCACGCGCACGCGACGTCGTCGCGACGGCATACCGACGCGCGACGCCTCGCGACATGTTCTGGGACTCGCCAACGACGGCGGTGAAATCACACGCGCGCCGTGGAGGCGGCGGCGTTGCGAAGACGACGAAGACGACGACGGCGGCGGCGGCGGCGAATCGCGTGAGCGAATGGTTGCGAACGGCGCTCGAACATTCATCATCGCTGACGACGACGGTAACGGCGACGCACGCGAATGTGAGCGGCGACGCGAAGGATGCAAAGAATGCGTCGTTATTGTTAGACGATGCGGTGGCGTCGCCACCACCGCGCACGGCCAAGGATGAAATCGCGCACTTGAAGCGACACGTGGACGCGCTCACGACGCTCGCGGCGGAGAGCGAGACGCGCGCCAAGGCGGGTGCTCTCGCGGCGGAGAAGCTCGCCATCGTGCGAGAGGAATTGGAGAGTGTGAAAAAGGATAATGCAAGCCTTTGTCGTAGAGCGGATGAGATTGATGCGTTGTATGCCAAGGCGAAAGTGAGCGCGGCGGCGTCGGAGGCGCGCGCGAATGCGGCTCGAGACGCCATGGTGAGCGCCAAATGTAAGCATGAAGAGGCATTGAAGCGAGCGTATGGTGAGCGAGATGCGTGCCGGGATCGTTGCATTGTGGAAAGCGAAAGATTGCACTCAAATATTGTGGAGTTAAAGACAAAGATAGGCGTACTTGAGCAGGAAAATCGGCAACTCGAGGCGGACGTGCGCGCATACGGAGAAGAAACGGCGCACTTGGATGAAATCATCGCTTTGAACGAAGCACAGCTTGCAAGCATGGCTGAAGAAAAGTATCGAATCGAGAAGCGATTGAATGAAATGACCGCACAAAATGTGAAAGCGATGATTACGTCGCCGTTCGGTGATGCTTCATCCCCCACGCCCGTCGTCGGCGGCACGCCTCGCTTGGCCAAAATGATGTGTTGGATCGAAGACTCGTTTGACGCCATCGCGTCGCCAGTTCGAGCCCCATTTGCCGATATCTCGAACAAGGAAAACTCGCATGGTTCGTTAACAAAAAGATCGCTCGTGACGCCCGGTGCGAAGGGCAAGACGCGCATGTACACACCGAAATCAAAGCCGCCGACGCCGACTGTCGAGGCGCAAGCCCCAATCGAAGAAGACGTCGCGCCCGCGCCCCCAAAGAAGACGTGGCGATTTACGTTTGCGAATAAACCAGAACACGTGTTCATGGGTCGATGTACGAATGAATTCGGCGCCGTACGCGTGCGTCTCGTTGCCTCTGTGACCTGCGCGCTCTTGGCAGCCACTTAGCAGCCGCGCGGGCGCGACTTGCCAGTGTAATAAAATTTATGTTTGAACCTCCTCTTTTTTAACAACATTAAAGCTAAACGCTCGTCGCACATCCCATGTATCGGTGAAGCGTTTCCCGTATCGCACCTACAAACGGCGACCACGGCGACCACCCTTTCTACGCGTAGAATCCGTCGGCGTCGGCGTCACGTCTTCGATGCGGCCAATCTTCAACCCCGAGCGCGACAACGCGCGCAACGCGCTCTGACCACCCGGACCCGGCGACTTGGTCTTGTTCCCCCCTTTCGCACGCATCTTAATGTGCAACGCAGTCACACCAAGCTCCTTGCATCGCGCCGCGACGTCTTGCGCCGCAAGCATCGCCGCGTACGGAGAAGACTCGTCGCGATCCGCCTTGACCTTCATGCCACCCGTGCAACGCGAGAGGGTTTCCTTACCAGACAAATCCGTGACGTGCTACGCGCGAAAACAACGCAAAACGACAAAAAACACGTGCGGTCAGTATCACAATGAACTCCATGCGCGAAACGCGCGCGGTGATGCGCTCGCACGCACGTCGCGCGACGGCGGCGGGCGCCCGACGCATCCATCGATCCGCGGTCGCGCCACTAGGGCTTTGTGACGCCACGTCCACGGCGCGCTTCATGCGCGACCTCTACGTACCACGAACGTGTCGTTGAACGACGCAAAGATATGCGCGACGCCGAAGACGAGTTCGCCTTCGCGCACGGTGGGGCCCACGTAAGTCGCCATCGTGTACTGAACGAGCGCGTCGTGAAGAGGCGGATGCCGCGCGCGCGGCATCCGGCGAAGAATCGATGGCGGTGGCGCCCGATGTTCGGACATTCGGCGCCGCAATCGTCGTTATGATGTGTGCGCGGTCGCGCGGCGTCATCGTCGTACTGCGCACGCATTCGGTCTATGTACTGTACTCTCGGGCGCGTATCTCGTGTCTATCGCATGGGCCCCATGATGGGTATAAGCGCTATAGGCCGAATGCGCCCAGAGTACGTCAGTCTGCGCCGCGTGTCCCATCGATGGCGTCGCGGTCCTCCTACGTGCTCTCGCCGTCGGCGCCGTCGCGGCGCCGTCGGGCGTCCGCCGCGCAGGCGATGCGGATCAGACGCGCGCTGATGTGGGCGTGTACCGCGCTCGCGTGCGTGGCGACGTATCGCGTGTCGTCGCAACCGTCGGCGGGGGATTCGACGTTGGCGATGTTTGATGATGGGGTGAAAAGTTCCGCGACGTTTACGTCGCGGCGCGAGGACGGGGTGGATGTGATGCGACATCCGACGCCGAGTTTGGTGTCGTCGTCGATGGTTGTGGATGATGCGCTCGCGCGCGAGGGTGGTGACGCTGAGCGGGAGGTGGTGTCGACGCCGCGGCCGACGCCGACGTCGCGCGGGCGGTTGCTCACGTTGAGCACGCACGGCGCGTTGATGACGTTTGATATCGATACGAAGAAGAGTACGGTGGTTCATGAGGGGCGAGGGGTGTACTATGGAATATTTCCAGTGGATGCCGAGGAGGCGGGTGATGTAGCTGCGAGTACTGGCCCGCACGGGAACGGGCATTTGGCGTACGTCGCGTCGAGGCCAGATAACGCGGATATCACGTCGCCGCTGACCGATAGTTTGCTCTTGATTGATTTGGAGAAGGGAGTGTTGGTTCGAGATTTGAAGATAGACTCGAAATTTACGCATGATGTCGTAAAGAGAGGCTCTCAGGTATTCATAGCGGATACCGGTGGCGGACGCGTGCTCGAGCTCGAGTATCCATCCATGCGCGTCGTGTTCGCGGCTGAAATCGGTGTGCGGCAGCACGTCAATACCATTGTGCCTGCTGACGTTGAAGAATACGGTATGCACACCGTGTGGGCGGTTCTTCACAACCTTGGGCCGAGTATGTTGGTGTTGATTGATTTGGAAAAGGGCAAAGTGTTGAAGACGTTGGACAAGGTGGGCTTAAAATCACACGGATGCGTGCCGTATAAGAACGGTTTTATCATGCTGAATAGCGGTGAAGGACAGCTTATTTACGTCAACCCGGCAATAAACGACTTTGATGTACTTTGGATAGATCCGTCGAACACATTTATGAAAGGCCTCGTCGTGATTGACGATGTCGCATACTTTGGTGTTTCCGCTTTTGGCAAACGGTGGGAACGAAGCGATCCATCGAAGACGAGTGACATCGTGGCGTTCGATTTAGTGTCCCGGACGATGCTGTGGCGTGAAACTATTCAAACGCTTGGTTTATTGAATGTTATCGCTGCGCCCATGATTGATGAAGCGAGCACTTGGAAAGCGATATCTTGGGGAAAGGACGACTCCGCCATTCCAGCGATAACGACAGAAAATGACGAGTTGCGGTTCTTACAGGATACCGTACAGGATGACGAGTTCTCGAATTGGATTGATCTGTCAGCTAAAGAGCGCCCCGAATCATCCGGTCTCAGTCGGCAGAATATGCTTTTGATGTACAAGCCCATCGACGTTAGAGATTTACAAAATTTCATCAATACGCTTCCGCGGGACGCGTTCAAGGCGTATGCGCAAGAAAAGAATGCCAAATTGGGTGGCAGAACCGACAACATGGAACAGTTTAAACCAAACGTTGATACCATGATATTAATTTTCAGCGATCGATCGGGCAAAGAGACGTATGTTTTCCCGTACTGGCACAAGCTGAAGCGATACGTGACTCCAATTCTAACCGACTTGTTCAACAAACAGCTTGGTATTCAGGGCGATCCCTTCGAGCACATTATTCGCCTTCAACTAGCAGTGATGAATCCAGGCTCCGAAATCAAAAGACACGTCGATAGAGGAGGGTGGGCGAAGAATTATCACAGATTTCATGTCCCAATATTTGTTCCGAGTGACCAAGACGCAACTGAGTTTGTCATGAGCCCCATGGGCGCAAGCCGAGTGAACGTGCCGTTGTCTGAAGGTGTTCCTTTCGAAATTAACAACGCAATAGCACACTGGGTTAGGAATTCCGCACAAACATGGCGGATACATTTGCTCATTGACTTTGACGAAGAGATCGTACCGCCAGAGCGTAGACATGCCCTCGAGCCTGGCGACGTTTGTGACTACTCAAAACTCGACTCGGGATGTATTTCTTAGGTAAAGCCGCAGTAGATGCCATCATGGCATATCGTGATAATAAACAACACAGCGTATGTACAACGTATAATTTTTCATGATTATCAATTCTCTATGGTGCTGAAGCAGTCTACATGATTTTAATTGCGCGCTCGAAGCTTCCCTTTCCTTGACGGCTGGCTGGTCTTCGAGGACCTTTAATCTCGCGCTCGACGCCAAGGATATTCTCGAAAAAACCCTGCTTTTCTACGCGTGTGAACTTCGAGCGGAGCACCAAGTTGTCGTCTTCGAGAAGCTCATATTTTGATGAAGCCCCGATGAAGAATTTCCATTTCGTAAAGTCTTGATCAGAAGCTTCAAGTTTCTTCTGAATTCGCGACTTGAGCTCACCCAAGGTTTCACTGCTACTTATCCGGAGTAGGAACGGCTCGTCGTAGCAATGATACGTGTTCAGATTCGACAAATCTTTCGATATATTGTATATGCGCAAGTAATTCCCATCCAAAGTCTCTTCGAGCTCGTCTTCGGGAACTTCTTCCGCACGCAATGTCCAGTACTGGTCGTTGATGTCGCTTATGTCCTGATCCTCATCGAACACCTTGTAGATCTGCGAGTAGAAAAGCTCGAGAAGCCGAAGCTTAGAGCCCTTGACTCGATCTCCAAGACGGCTTTGAATATCGTTCAAAACGCTTTTCACCGGAGATCCCTTGGGGAGTCGGACATTGAACTCTTCAATCAGCTTTGTATTTGACCCGTGGAACGACACCTTCAAAGACTTCAACGTCTCCAACTTTGGAAGTGGAATATCCAGAATTTCGTAGTACAAAACGTTGCTTTGCTGAGGCTCGATCATTTGTGTGAGAGTATCACAGCCTCTGAATCGAATGCTGTTAGCGCGAGGTCCATTTGTGTATGCGTTGTGCGGAGTGAAACGCAACATGGTGGCGTCGTCCAAATCGATTGCAGCCGCCAGCTCCTCTGCAACTTGATCGTAAGACATCATTTTGTTCAGATCAAGCGATACCTTGTCTACTTTGGGCGCACTGAGCTCTCGGAAAATCATCACCTGATGATTATGTTTGTGGCTGTAAAAGATTGTTGCGGTGGGAAATTGAGACTGCGGAGCCTCTGTGTTGCGCTTTTGAAGCACAAGAATGTCTCCGTGGCTAAGCTGCAAGTTCGCTCCCTCTACGTTAGCACCGATTGCCGAATTGGCCATCGTTGTCTCGTCATATTTTGGTACATCAACTTCTCCATCAGCGCCCATGAATGAAATTTCTTCGTACACATCCACAGGAGTATCTTGATCAAATCCGCACATCTCGCGCATCATCGGCAAGTATTTGGTCAGCTTGTCGTGCTTAGAGGCATAAAAGTTACCCACAAATCGTAACTCTGCGCGATCTGGATTGTAACACTTGAGAAACAAACACACTTCGTCTCGATTGACGTCAGTTTCTTTATTGTCAAGGTCTTCCAGATAAAACTTTAGTTCGTTTGGCGCGGAGCCGCTCGTGTGCATCTTCTGTCGACAGTGCTCAACGGGTAAAGTATCACACGATTCAGGTACCATTGCGTGAGGACGATAGGTTGTATTTCTTCTCGGTGCGAACGTCCACCATCGCTGACGTTCAATCGGCACGCCGAGACTTTTCGCTGCAATAGCCCTGAATTCTGCGAAAGGCGTCTTCTTTGGTAACCTGAAACGATGCGCGTCTTCAAAATCTCCCAAGTCAAAGATTACTTTCTTCCCGATTTGTTCCTCAATGCCGTTCTTCTCTAAGACCTTCATCACGGTGTACAAGTGTGCCTCTGCTTTTTCCAATCGACGTCGTTCTTTGTCTTCTTGTTCCTTGGCAAAACGAGCGCGAAGGTGTTCAGCGAGATGCTCCTTTGTGGCGTCACAAAGAATTTGATCCATGTCGCTCTCGCGAATGTACACGAGCATGTATGCGCTACTGACTTTTGTAAAGCGCAAATTCGGTGCAATGCGCATGTTTGATGAGTCATCGTCAGCATCCATGTCGCTGTCTACGTTTGCGGCGGTGCCTCGACTACCATACTGATCCATCACCGCTTGCTCGGCAGACTGCTTGGTCACGTGTTCGTCGTCAAACTTGTACCACTGCGCGTCGTCTGCATCCTTGAGATCTGGCTTTATGAACGCATAGTAATGCCCCCCGTTGATGCCCCCGCTATGTACCAATACGCTATGAAGTCTGTACTTGTTACGAACACTTGCGTCTGCTTCTGGTACGAGATACTTGCGGTCGCCGACGTCCAAGTCGAGCTCTTCAGGGAACTCGTACCTGTCGTGAATCTTCACCATGGTGTCGCGATGAAAGTCATACTCGAAGCGCTTGAGCTGAATCTGAAGCACTGGTGGAAAATCGTGAAACAAAACACCTTTGCGAGCATCTTGCAACCCATGGCCTTCCGCGCGGTACTTGTTGTCGCCATCAAGTTTTTCAATTTCCGTATACCGGTCAAATGACGCATAAATATCCTTGCATCCTTTGACGTCCAACTGAAGATCCAGAAACTCCTCCTTGCGCTCGCTCTTGTAGTCAACATTAATGCACTCGATGAAATTTGTCGTGTGACCTTCAAACAACTTTTGAATCGTACCCTCAACGGTAGTTTGTTTCATTGTCTCTTCCAATTTGTCTTGTAAAACGCGGTTGAGTTCCTGGACGTCGTGCTGCATAAACGAGTCATAAGAGTCCCAACCAAACGAGCGCGTTAGATCCTTGGTGCTTACCGCACCCTCCTTGGCGTACTGTAAGCGGTAAAATACCGATTGAAGCGCCAAAGGCATCGTGTTGTGCGCTTCGTCGGCTTCGTTCGTCGGCATGTGGTACACCGCTTGACGGAACGACGGAATGTGATACAACGTTTGTAACAGCGAGTTCATATAGCACGTGGCACCTTGATTCTTCAACCCGATAAAGCCGGTCTCTTTACGAGAGTCGTACTCGTTATTATACACATTACGCACGCCTGGCTTTTCGATTTCAAACTCGTCGCAAGGCCTCACGCGAACGCCAAACGTCACCGCGCCGTTTTCGTCAACGTAGCCACCCTGGAAGAGCTTGAGACGAGAAATAAACGTCGTGAATCCCCAATCTGCCTCTTCGTTATGAAACGAGTGCGATGTATCTTTCTGTTCCATGTATGCTTCATCATTTGGGTTCGTCGGGTGAACCAATCGCAGCGCAAACTTTGCGTGGCGTTTCCACTGCCCGCTCGCTTCTCGCTCCGATTTTGGACCGCACTCCAAAAACACGCTCACAGATAACGCGTCATTCGCCTCCACCTTGCGCGCATTCTCTTGAGGAGAACCAAACGGAAATATCAACAACCTCCACATCGCATCATTCGTTTCATGCGCATCCGAATACACCTTGGCGTGCTTTGTCGGCGACAACGCTCGAAACTCCTTCACCGCAAACGTAAACGCCAACTCTCCATCAACGCCATCGTAATCCCCATCCAAACTCCCATCCTCAGAACTCACATCATTCGCACTCTCACTCACATCATCATAGCGCATCTCCACTACGTGACGAGCGCGAAACCCAGGACGTCATCACCTAACCGTCAGTCATCGATCAATCACGCGCGCGCGCGCCATCGCAATCGCCTCGCGCGCCGCTCGTGCAGGTCCTCCGCCGCATCATCGCGTCGGAGTCGCAACGCACCATCGCGAGGATCCTCCTCCTCGTCGTCGTCATCTACGACGTTCTCGTCGCCCTCTCGCGCGCGCATCGCGACTCGGCGCGGCGCAATGACGCGACTCGAACGATTTGATTGATGCCTTCGCGACACGACGACGACGCGACGGGGCCGTTGACCGCCATCACATGGGCATACGACACACTCCAGTACGCACACGGCGCCACGAGGTCGACCGAAGGGCACCCATAAATCGCAAACACCAGTACTTTGGGTGTATGCATGTCTGTATGAGGGTGGTTTTTGTAGTTTTTATGTTTTAGGGTTTAGCGAGCCGTCACTCGTGCAGCCAGCGTTCGAGCGTCCGCGCGCGCGCGCGTCAGAGCCCGTCGTCGACCGACACGAACGATGTCCGCGACTTCCATGACCCAACGCGCGTCGTTCGCGACGTCCTCGGTGAGCGCCGCGCGCGCGATGCCCAAGTCTGCGTCGTCCAGAGGCGCGCTCGTCGTGCGCGGCGCGGCGAGCAAGGCGAAAAAGCAAGGGCAATTGGATGCGCTCGCGGCGATGGCGACCGCGGAGGAGACGTTCTTAGTCGCTGGGTTCAACTACCAATCGCTTACGGTGCGTGTGGAATGTAGAGAGATGATGATGCGATTGTTTTTTGTTTGCGTGTGGCGTTCGCGGAACGCGCGTGATCGCGTGATGAGGGCGGTGATGGCGCGTGGGGGCGACGTCGTCGCGTGGATGGGGGCGCGAGGATAGCCCTGGATGACGTCGCGACGAGGGGCGTGTGTGTGCGCGCGCGAGGGTGGTTTCGCGTCAGACGCGGTGCGCGTGGGGGAGAGTATTTATGTGCGCGCGTCGGCGCGCGCGCAGGCGCGATGGGTGGGGTGCGCGCGCGTGGCGTGGGGGTCATTCGGTGCGCGCGCGTGGTTGAGGGTTTTAGGGTCTCACAGGGCGAGGGGCGAGACGTCGCGGCGCGGCGCGCCGCGTTATCGATGAATGATGTGACTGACGATGTGTGTGATGCGTTTGATTTCGTCATGAATAGGTTAAGGATATGATTACGCTCCGCCGAAGCTTGCCGGAGGGCTCGCACTTGATGGTGGCGAAGAACACGCTCTTGCGCAAGGCTGTCGCGGGTACGAAGTTTGAGCCGATGGCGCAAGCGACGACTGGCATGAACGCGTGGTTGTTCGTGGATGAGAACGTTGCGCCGACGATGAAGGCCATCAAGAACCTTACGAAGGGCTGGGAAAAGGCGGGGAAGCAAGTTGGTTTCAACGGTGCGTGCATGGATGGTCAATTCCTTGCGCCGGCGGCTATCGCTCCGCTCGAAAACTTGCCGACCAAGCTCGACTTGATCACCAAAATTGCGGTTGGCATCAAGCAAGTGCCGACCAAGCTCGCGCGTGGTACCAAGGGCAACGCGAACAAGCTCGGCTATGCTGTGCAGGCGATTTCCGAAGGCAAGAGCGAGATTATCTCTGCCTAATCAAATATTGATATTTAGCAATTTTTCGGCGAACGCGAAACCCGAGCGGCGTTTTCGGGTGCTTGTGTTTTTGGCGCATCCAACTCCATTAGTGTGAGATTCTTTGTAACAGACATCAGAATTCCTAACAAACGATGATAATATTTTTATCTTGTTCTTGCTTTGCTAAGTTTACAAATTGAATACGTGCGTCGCAGCTCGGTCGGTGTACATATGACCGCAGCTTACGACGACGCTCTACTAAGTTCACGCGCGTCTGCTTTCGCTTGTTTTCGAACTTCAGCGCCTTCAGACTCGTCGAGTAATAACCAACCAAATCCGAGTGCGAGTAACGCAAATGCGCCGCCACCCCAAAATGCGCCGGCGCTCCCGAGTTTGTCGCACAAGAAACCAGCCATATAGTTGCCAAACCCGAGGGACAAGCCCTGAGACATCGCTGCTATGGCGAAACCGGTACCACGCACATTCGGAGGCATCGTTGAGCTCAATACAGCCTTCATATTACCTTGCGTCATGGACATGTGCACGCCGACAACCAAGTACCCCAGAAAGACTTGCCACGGCACCTTGGCCATAACGAGGATGGCATCGGCTAGAACCATCATGCCAAAGCCGACAAGAAGCATGTTCTTACGACCGGCACCACCTTTCTGATCGGCGGCATCAGCGTACACCCCTAATGGGTACGTCAACGCTGATTGCATGATATTTGTGGCGAACATGAGCACGGGAAGGTAGGCAAGTTGCATGCCCACCGCCTTGGCGTGGAGCGTCACAAACGCTTCGCTGAAGCGCGCCACCTTGAGGATGCTAAACACCAAAAGTGCGCGCCAGAATGCCCACGGAAGCTGCACAACTTCGGTCCAGCTCCAGTTCCACTCACCCCACATGAAATTGTTCACGTTAGGTCGCGGAGACTTGGCAGACTTTTGTTGCGCCGCTTCGGCCCAAGGGTCATCTGCCCAAATCAACGCGCGCACGCGCAAATCCTCCTGTGTCATCTCTGAACCATCTGAGCGACGGAACCACGAGTTACGTTTACCGCTTTTACCAATCTTCCGCAGTCTAATCGTGCCGTCAGAGTCTTTTCCTTGATCTTCAAAGCCTTCGACGATCTGGTCCAAGAAAGGCGAAACCATGCGTGCGCGTGACTTCATTTGCCACAGCCAATCGCGCACGGTCTTCCACGTCTTTTGCCCACGATGCCACACAATTTCACGCACGCCAGATTTACACTCCGTTCGACGCCATCGAGCGCGAAGATGTGGCATGGCTAATGGACCGCGAGTGTGACGCTTCCACGACGGCAACCCGCGACCCCGTCCAGGTAAAATCAACGGTTTGTATTTCGGTTTGCTCATCTTACGGTTTGGCTTGCGCACTGCTTTAATGAGGATATAAATCGCCATGATCGAGGGCACTGCAGCTAACGTAAACGTCGCACGGAAATTATTGTGCGTCATTTTCATCATCATCATCGCCATGAGGGACCCAATGACGCCCCCGAGCGTAGTCATTGACTGATGTAAACCATACGTTGACGAACGCTTAGGACGTGGAGACAAGTCTGCAATGAGAGCATCAGTCGGTGCCGCACGAATACCCTTGCCGAATCTATCCAAAAGCTTTCCTGCGACGACCCATTGTACGCTCACCGCCGACGCCAACGTCAGCTTCATCGCCGCCGTCATCACTGACCCCGCCGCGATAACCTTTACCCGCGATTTCAGCACATCTGAAAATACCCCCGAAAAAACTCTACTGAAATTTGACACGAACAACGCAAATCCCTCCATGGCGCCAATCCTAGTGTTGCTAAATCCAAACTCTGTCTGTAAAAACACTGGAAGCAAGGAAAACACCATGCACGTCGACGAGGTCCAAAGAAATCCGCACGTCGCCAACGCCCAAACCGACATGTTATCCACTGGATTTTGAACCACGATCGGTAACGGCGTGCGCGCCATTCCAGGTAGACGATGGTATAAATAGCTCAATATCCCCGCCATGCCTGAAAACTCATTTTTACCACCCGCGGCGCCGCTCGTGCCCTCTTCGTCCTCCTCGTCGTCGTCATCTTCATCCTCATCCATGCTCCCTCGCACATATCCCGCATACCAAACCTCTTCATCGCTCGGTTGAAACACTTTCTTACGCATCACCGTGCCTTCCGCGAACGCATCCACGTCCTCGTCGCTCGCGCCGCCAAACGCGCCGCTCGCGCTCTTCGCCTCCAAATCTTTCACTCGCGCATCAAAATCATCCGAACTACTCCACGGCGGCTCAACATCAATCGCTCGCACCATCAAACACGCCCCACGAGCGCGCAAACACCCACCAGCATCACCCCCCGCGCACGACCGCGCCGCGCGCGCGCAGCCACAAAACCCGCGCGCGCCGCTCGCGCGCGCCTCGCGTCCCCTCCCCCACGCACTCGCCCCATCTCGCGCCCGCGCGCGCACCGCCACCGCCCCACATCGCGCGTGACGTCTCTGTACCCCCACAACCCCCGCGCGAGCCTCGCACGCGCCTCCGCGCCGCGCGTGCGTCAGAGATCCACTGCATACTGTTGCCACCATTCCCCCCTCGTGCTCGCCCGAGCGCGCGCGCGCGGACGTGGACACCGCGCCACCGCGTCGCGCGCGCTCGACGAACGTCACGCGAGGCGTCGGCGGCGCGACGCCCCACCGCGACGCCGCGAGCGACGTCATTGACGCGCGAGGCAATGCGGTCGCGCGCCAGCGCGGTCGCGCGGTCGTCCGCGCACCTCTCCGAATTTCAAATTCATACCACTACAATCCACTCGAGTACGTAAATCGTAAACCCTAGTGCATTTCGATGACACCTACATCGTATTGATAGAGATCTCAGTACTACAAACCATGATTTATTGCGCGGCGTGCTAAATCAGCCTTATCTCTCGACGTCACCACGACGTCGGCGCGACTGCGCGACGCGTTCCGACGCCCGCCCGAACGCCCGAACGCACGGACGCGCGACACAGACGCGTAGACGCATTTCGCGCGCGCCGACCGACGTCGACGTCCGCACCCAGCGACGACCGCACGACGCGTGCGTGGCGTGAGCTCGATCGAATTTCTTGACGCGCGCGCGCGACGATGATGATGTCGATGACGATGAAGCCGGCGACGGTGATGCGCGCGCAATGCGCGCGAACGACGACGGTGCGGACGACGACGACGACGACGACGGTGGCGGCGGTGACGCGCGTGGCTGGGGTGAGCGCGGTGCGACGGGTCGCGACGGGCGCGATCGCGTTGGACGGCGGCGCCGCGGGGATGTTTGATGACATTGAAGCGAGCGGGATGAACCGTAAGGCGTTAGCGTTTCCGCACAAGGAGGATTTTCCTTCTCGTTCAGCGGTGCTTGGGTCGATTCCTGAGGATTGCTTTAAGAAGGATACGGCGAAGTCGTTGACGTACGCGGCGATTTCGACGGCGATGACGGTGGGGTGCGGTTTGCTCGCGGCGGCGTTTATTCCGTTGCAAGCCGCGTGGTGGCCTGCGTGGTTGGCGTACGCGGCGGTGAATGGGACGATTGCTACCGGGTGCTGGGTGATTGCGCACGAGTGCGGACACAACGCGTTTAGCGATAACCGATTTATTCAAGACGCGGTTGGGTACGCGTTACACAGCGTGTTGTTGGTGCCCTACTTTTCTTGGCAACGATCGCACGCGGTGCACCACTCGCGAACGAACCACTTGACTGAGGGCGAAACGCACGTGCCGTATGTCAAGGGTGAAATCAAGGGTGACTTGAACTTGAAGGCGAAGGAAACCCTGGGCGAAGGACCGTTTGCGATTTTGCAGCTCGTGACCCACTTGATTTTTGGCTGGCCGGCGTACTTGTTGACTGGCGCCACAGGCGGGAGCGCGCGTGGGGTCACGAACCATTTTTTGCCGAACATCAACACTGGAGCCCTTGAACTTTTCCCGGGAAGCTGGAAGAAGAAGGTGTACTACTCTGACATTGGCGTCTTTGCGTTCGTCGGCGTCTTGGCGGCGTGGGTCATGAACTGCGGCTGGGCGCCCTTCTTGGCGCTCTACTTGGGCCCGTACACGTTCGTCAACGTCTGGCTCGTATTGTACACCTGGTTGCAACACACTGATGTCGACGTCCAACACTTGGCTGCAGATGAATGGTCCTACATCAAGGGCGCGTTTTTAACCATTGACCGCCCGTACGGTCCAGTGTTTGACTTTTTGCACCACCGCATTGGCTCAACTCACGTTGCGCACCACGTTGAATGCGCCATCCCGCACTACAAGGCAGTGAAGGCCACCGAAGCGTTGAAGACCACGTACCCGGATTACTATTTGTATGATCCAACGCCGATCTGGTCGGCGTTGCTTCGCGTCGCGACCAAGTGCGTCGCCGTCGCCAAGCGCGGCGAAGGCAAGGGCGCCATGTGGGTGTTCGTCGACAAGAACGAACCCGCGACTGCGTAGATTATTTTAGAAACGAAACTTATGATTACTTACACATGATATGATTTAATATTATGCATGATGCTTTACTGCCTCTGATCTCGCTCGTTCCAGTTGCGCACCTTTGGTGGCGTCGCCGTCATCGCCCCCCGCCGCGCCTTCGCCCGACGTATGGCGTTTTGTAGCTTTAATTTCTGACTCGCCGTCTCGCGTCGGCTTGATTCGGGTGCCATCGTGCTCGTGCATGCATTTGTTCTTATTGCGGGCGTCGCTTCGACGACTGGAATGACTGAAGCAGTCGTCGGTTCGCGGTTTCGTTCGCGTTCAATCAATCTATCGCGTCCACGAATCACCGCTTGTGCGCGCCGAAGCTCACGCACAAGATGTTGATTGTGATCCCAGAGCGTACAAATCGCATCTTCTGCGTCACTCGCCGCGCTCGTTTCACCAGCATCGCGCATGACGTTCACCGCTCGCGCCGCTCGACTGCGCGTCCTCGCGTGAAGCGCCGCTCGTAAATCGTTACTCATCTCAATCAATCGATCGCGCTCGGCATTCACGCGCGTAACGTGCTGACGCAAATTGACTATTTCATTCACCAGTACGTCTTGCGCGACCGCGTCGACATTCGACGACGTCATACCCTGCGTTTGCTCTCGACATTGAACGCCGCCGACGCGCGCCGCCGCTTCGCGCTCCAACCGCGCGCATCGCGCCTTTAATCGTTGTATTTCCCGACGCGCACACGACGGTGATTCCATCGACATTGGCACCGCCTGAATATTCGCATATCCACGATCGCTCACGCCATCGTCGCGCGCGTGCACCGAATACCGACGTCTCGCGCGGCTCGCCTCGCTCGCCTCGCTCGCGTCGTCGCCAAATTCACCCACATCCACACTCTCTAATTCGCACTCCACGCGCGGCTCACGCGCGCCATTCGCCTTTGCGTCGCCCCAAAACGCACCAACACATGGCATGACATCGTTCCAATCCACTGCCTCGCGCGCGCGCGCATCGACGCGCGCGCCATCGTCGTGTCTCCACGCATCGGCGCGCCTCACGCTCGCTCGAATCTCCCCCATTGCGCGCTCAAGCATCGCGCACGCCGCATTCACCGCGCGCGGCGAACCCATGGTGCGATTGCACGCGATTCGTGCTCGCGTTTTCGCGCTCGCGCGCGCGCGCGCGGTCGTCGACGGCGTCGCGGCGAGGCGAATTATGACGCGGATGGCCAAAAAAGTGACAAAGCGTTGACCGATACTGCATACTGCGGCGACGACGGCGAACGCGACCGCGAACGGCGATGCTGGCGCGGTGTGCGCGCGGCGCGGTGCGCGCGCGGCGCGCGGATGCGGTGCGCGTCGCGCGAGGGGCGGCGATGACGACGGCACGGGACGTGGAGGAGGCGAATTCGATTTTAGCGGATGCGTTCGGCGGCGCGCTGAAGGACGCCACGGGCGGCGCGCACGCGTCGCTGACGCACGTGAATAGCGCGGGTACGGCATCGATGGTGAATGTGGGTGCGAAGGCGACGACGTCGCGCGTGGCGTCGGCGTCGGCACGGGTGTGGATTGGCGCGGAGGCGTACGCGCTCGTGCGGGCCAACGCGATGAAAAAGGGTGATGTGTTGAGCACGGCGAGGCTCGCGGGCATCATGGGCGCGAAAAGGACGGCGGATTTGATTCCTTTGTGTCACTCGTTGGCGTTGGATGAGGTGAAGGTTGAGTTGGAGATGGTGGAGGCGGAATACGCCATCGACGTCACGGCGACGGCGGCGTGTTCGGGGAAGACGGGCGTGGAAATGGAAGCGTTAACTGCAGCGACAGTGAGTGGATTGACGATATATGACATGTGCAAGGCGGTGAGTAAAGATATTGTCATTGGCGATGTGCGTTTGGAGTCGAAATCGGGAGGGAAGAGTGGGGATTGGACTCGCCGCTAGCGGCGATGAACACCTGGACGCTTTTTGAGTGATAGCGACCGAGCGAGTGCTTCACGCGCACGCTCAATGTACAGTACGAACAATAATTATAACAAAACAACACATTGGTTTAAACTCGTTTTGTTTCGTCATCAGCATTGTCGAGCGCGCGCATGTTGCGCCTGCGCTCGTACGCGTTCGTTACGTCGATGAAAACGCTCGAGCGCCACCTACGTCGACTTCACACCTTGAGGCGACTCGCGCGCACGAGCTCGTCACAGGCGTCGTCTCGCCACCGCGTGCGCTAGCCTCAGTGTGTTGTCAACATGGGCACCAACTCGCAGAAGAAAGCCCTGGCAAAGGCGAAGCGTGGCATCGTGTCGAGCGGGGCGATGAGCTCGAAAAGTGGCTTTGAGCCACACGAGCTCAAACCCAAAGAACTCCCGTGTCCTCACTGCGATAGGATATTCAAGCAGCAAGACCGTTTAAAACAACACATCGCTAAGCAGCACGCGGACGTGGTGGCGGAGCAAGGCGCGGCGGAGGACAAGAAGGTGTCCTCGAAGGCGGCGCTCATCATAGAACAGCGCGAGCAGGCGAAAAGAGACGCGGTGGCCGCCGCCGGCGCCGCTGGTCCGAGCGCGCCCACACCGTTTACGAGAATGTCATGCAAGTTGCCGAAAGTCATCTTACAGGAATTTGTGCAGAAAAAGACAGACTTTAAATCACCCGTGTTTAAGGCGCAAGAACTTCCAGACGGCGCCGGTTGGACGTGCAAGTTGGTACTTCGAGATAAACACAAGCCGGATAAAGATAAAGTCTTCTTCTGGAAGACAGCGGAGAAAACGAAAGCGGATGCGGAACATCGCGTGGCGGTTGTAGCTCTCGCGAAAGTGGCGAATTCGTTGCCTTTGCAGCGTTTATTACCCACGGAGTACAAGGAGACATTTACGCAATGCGAGGCGCTGGAGAAGAAGCGCATGGATGACGCGGCGCGGCGTGCAGCAGCGGAAGAGAAACGCGCCGAGCGCATGAAGATGATGCAAAAACATGAACCTCCGCAAGTTCTGACGATGAGTGAGGAGAAGCGGTCGTTGGTTGAGAGCATACTGAAGGAGGATTACGCGCGAAATGCTTCAGACGAAGACGACGACGACGAGGATTTAGACAACGACGGCGAGGATTCCGACAGCTTGGTAAACGCGCTAAGTGATAAACTAGAAAAACTTGGTTTCGAAAGGACTGATGCGCTCGCGGCGTCGCGTGCGACGAAATCAACGGACTTGGCTGCGCTCAGTCCAGCTATTGATTGGTTGTGCGTGCACGTGCCTGAATCGAGATTACCAGCTGTGTACGCCCCGAAATCACTCAACGAAGGCGGCCTCGTGGTATTAAGTAAAGCCAAAGCGAATGATACGTTGCGCGCTGAACTGCGCCCGGATGATGCCGACGTTGCGTGGCTGTGGGAGCGAGGGTTTTCGACTTCAGCATGCGAAGAGGCGATGCGGGTCCATTCGGGTCGTCGTCAAGCAGCGTACGCGTACGCTTATGCGAAACTCGTCGCCGAAGTCTGCCCCGAGCACGCATCGTGGCCTCGTGGCGATAGCACAGCCACAGATGAGGACTGGGAAGACGAAATGCTCGCGATTGAGGCTATTTGTGGCGAAGACAAGGTCAAGCGTGCGGACAATGGCGGCGTGCTCATCGACATAGACACGGTGGCAAACATTCGTGCTGTTTTGGAAGTAGACAGGCCAGCGGGAGATGGTTATCCTGGTGTCGAGCCACCGGTGATTGCTTTCCATGCGCATGGAGAGTTGCGCGAAGAATTCATGCAAGCAACGAGAGCTTTAGTGAGACTCGCCGCAGAGGGAGTCGGCGCTCCAAGCATTTATACATTAGTCGATGCCGCGCCTAGTCTAGTGAAGGGCGCGAGTCGCGGCGGTGTTACCTCGAGTAGTCTGCCCAAACCACTGAGCAGCGTTCCACAGCCGAGAACGACAACCTCGGCAATGGCACGGACGAGCGGTAAATTTCCAGCGCAGACGCTTTCAACAAAGCCCACCGAGCGTCGAGAAAATAAGACAAAGACGCCGCAGAAGCGCGAACGCCGCGGCATGAGCGACGCGGAAAAGCAAGCTGAAAATGAACGCCTACTTGAAACCTTGAAGGCGTATCATGCCGCGGCGAAGGCTGGTAAAGGTGAAGCATTTTTGATGTCAAATGTGCGCGCAAATCTCCCGGCGAGCGGGAGCCGTGAAGAAGTGACGCGCGCCGTAAATGGCGCCGCCGTCGTCGTTTTGAGTGGTGAGACTGGGTGCGGTAAATCCACACAAGTCCCTCAATTTATTTTAGAATCTGAAATCGCCGCCGGTCGCGGAGGAGAAACGAATATTATCGTCACTCAGCCTCGCCGTATTTCTGCGATTGGTTTAGCCGAACGCGTCGCCGCGGAGCGCGTGGAAAAATGCGGCGACGTTGTTGGTTATTCCGTACGCCTAGAGTCCAAGCAGTCTGCCAAGACTCGATTATTATTTTGTACCACTGGTGTTTTACTTCGTCGGCTTTTATCCGATCCAACACTCGAAAATACGACGCACGTCGTTCTGGATGAGGTTCACGAGCGTTCAGTGGATTCTGATTTGTTGCTCCTTCTTTTACGACGCGTGATTGCCAAGAATCCAAAGATTCGCATCGTGCTCATGTCCGCGACGGCGGATGCAGATTTGTTTGATGAGTACTTCAAGCACCCGACGGCTATTTCTGCCGTCAATGGCGTCACCACGACACAAGTTCACATTGCTGGTTTTACGCATCCCGTGCGGGAATACTTTTTAGAAGACGTGTACGAAATGACTGGGCATAGCGTCGGTAAAACTGGACCGTACGCGAAACGAAAACAAATCAAGCGCGTCAAGTCGAACGCTGATGTTGAAGCCGCGTTGGCTGAAAAAGCCGCTCAGCGCAAGGCGGAACGCGTTGCGCTGGGCTTGGAGCAAAATGAAGACGAAGACGACGAAGACGACGTAGACGTGGAAGACGAAGTGCCAGATGATTGGGACCTGGTTGATGAAAATAGCACATACGAAGTCAAAAAGGTGCCTGAAAAGGTTGTCGATGTAGATTTTGTGCAGATAAAAACTGCCACGCAGCTTGAAGAGGAACGTCGTCGTGCGGATTTACTCGCCGAGGCGGCTCGAGCGATGAATGGGTACTCGATGCAAACGCAACGGAGCATCCAAAACGTCGACGAAACAATCTTAAATTACGACGCAATCGAGCAACTGATTAGTTCCATCATACGAACGGAGCTCGTAGATGGCCCGAACGCGCTCGTGCCACCGCCGATTGCGGGAACAAAACCCAAAGAAGTCAGCCTTGGGGCTATTCTCGTCTTTATGCCGGGGCAATTTGAAATCACGAAGCTGATTCGTAAGCTCGAGCAATCTCGACACCTCGAAGAAGAAGAAGTCGGTGCGCTTCAAATCTTACCACTGTACGGTTCTTTATCGTCCAAGGATCAGCGCCGCATTTTCGAAAAGCCGCCGGAGGGAGTTCGCAAAATTGTAGTCGCGACAAACATCGCCGAAACATCCGTCACCATCGACGACGTGCGTTACGTCATCGACACTGGACGCGCAAAGGAAATGCAATACGATAGTTTGCGAGGCTTATCAGTCTTGGCGGATACGTGGGTGTCTCAAGCTGCCGCGAAGCAGCGTCGCGGTCGGTCAGGTCGTACCGCTCCGGGTGCGCGATTCGCTATGTTTTCGCGAGCGCAATTCGCAAACATGTCCCCGCAGCAGCCGCCGGAAATGCTCAGAACGCCTTTGCAGCATCTCTGCTTGAATATAAAAGCCATGAGCGATGAACCAGTGGCGCAGACGCTCGGTGCTGCTCTCACACCGCCGGACACGCAAGCTGTACACGCTGCGCTCGAAGAACTTCGCGCCCTTCGCGCGTTTGACGCCGATGAAAACCTCACGCCGTTGGGACAGCACTTGGCGCAAATGCCCGTCGACGCTCGCGTGGGGAAGATGCTACTATTCGGTGCCCTGCTTGGATGCCTCGATCCGATCCTCACCATTGCAGGTTCGATGAGCGGTCGCCCGTTGTTTTATTCCCCAAAAGACAACAGAGACGCCGCTGAGCGAGCAAAGCAGAGTTTATCATCGAGCAAAAGTGACCACTTGACCATGGTGGCCGCGTACAAGGGGTGGGCGAAAGCCAAATCCCAAGGCAAACCATTCGAACGGCGATTCTGCGAGGAGTATTTCCTTTCTCAGCAGGCGCTCGAAGCTGTGCAAGCGAGTCGAGTGGATTACGCATCAATCCTGGCCGACCTCGGATTTGTTCGTCGCGAATACATTAATAATATGCGACGGTACGGCGCGGGTGGCACTGAAGCGGACTCAAACGCCGAAGTCAAACGAGTCATCAAAGCAGCGCTCGTGGCTGGTTTCTACCCGCATGTGCTGCGTGTGAAGCACCCAGAAACCAAGTATACGCAGACGACGTCCGGGGCTATCGCAAAAGCAGCGAATAGTCGTGAGTTGAAGTATTACTCAAAGGACATCGGTCGCGTGTTTTTACATCCCGCGTCGGTGAATTTCCACTGCGGGAAATACGAAAGTCGTTGGTTGGTGTACAGTGAACGCGTGGAAACTGCCAAGGTATATATTCGTGATAACACCATGGTCGGCGCCTACGCGCTGTTACTCTTTGGTGGGGATATCTCCGTGGCGCACGACAAGGGTATCGTCCGCGTCGACGACTGGGCCACGTTCCAAGCGCCGGCGCGCATTGGCGTGCTGATCAAGGAGCTTCGGGCGCGCGTCGACCAACTCTTATTGGATAGAATTAATCATCCGAGCGCAGCACTCGCGTCCACGCCTGTCGTGCGCGCACTTCTTGAATTACTCGCCAGTGAAGGGCATTAATAGACGCCGCCGATGATTTGCACACAATAACACTGATTTGGTAATTCAAAAACTACAATTTTAGCTCTAACGCTGTCTTCATCGTACACGCGACTATTCTTCATCATTTCATATGTCTCACGACGCCGCCACTTCAACTGTTCCCGTCGCTTCGGAAATTTCCGTCGTCAACGTTGTCTTGGCATCACTCGCACCGTTTTGTACATTCACGACGGATTGATTTTTATCATCAGTCTCCATCGCATCTTGCTCCTGCTTGACAAGCATAGCGTCACCCTGCTTTATCGCCAATGCCCCATTTTCGCTCTGCTGCTGCTGCTGCCGCTGCTGCTGCTGCTGCTGTGGCCCTTCGCCCACCGCCGCCTGCTGCATCATCTCCATCAACGCGTGCGGAGGCACGCCAGCCATCATCATCGCCGCTATCGGATTATTTGGATCCAAGAATGGCGGTGGAAAGAACCCAGTTTGTTCACCGATGTCACTACCGCCACCGCCTTGCTGATGTGCCATCGCTGGGATCCCAGGCGGCGGGAACATAAACGGCGGCATCCCACCCGGCGCCGCCCCTGGAAACCCTCCGGGAAAGCCGAATTGCGCCTGTTGCATCATAAATGCCATAAAGTGGTTCATTTGCGCCTGTGCACTGGGAGGTAGCGCGCCATCACCACCGTTCTGCACCGGGGCGCCGCCACTAAACTGTCCCGCCACTGCCGCCGCCGCCGCTTGTGAAGACATCATCGCCGCGAGCGCGTGTGGGTGCACCATCGGCGGAAACGCGCCCATCGGAGGGAATTGCCCGACGCCCGACGTGCCCAAGCCTTCGGTCGCACCTCGCGCGTCACCATCGCCGTTGCCGCCACCACCGCTACCACCACCGCTACCACCACCACCGCCTGCAGCGGCAGCAGCGGCGGCAAAGTACGCCGCCGCCGGATTCACCGTGTTTGCAAAGTGCTGCTGCGAATCTTGCTGAAACATCATCGCTCGGAGCGACTCTTGCTGGGTAAAATCAATAAAGTGCGCAATGTACACGTGCATGGCACAATTCTGAAACGGTTTGCGCGCGGGCACATGCATGCTAAACGGGTCTACTAATCGCGCGGCGGCGCCGTGCGGGTTCGGGGGCCAGCTCGGGGGAAACCCGACGCCAAAAGGCGGCGGAGCGTATCCGCCACCCGCGTGCGCGCTCGCCAATTTCGCGCCTTTCGCCGCCGCCGCTGCATTCGAACCACCCTTTTTAATCCCTCCAGTCATCGTCGCCTTACTCGAACGTTTCGACGACGAACGCTTCCCTTTCTCCTCCTCGCGGTCGACATCCGCGGCGAGCGTCGCCAAATCAAACAACGCGTCGGCGACTTCGTGTTCGTTGTCGCGTCCGCGTCTCGACTTGTTGGACGTCGCACGCGGTTTCGCGCGCGATGCGGGCTTTGAAACCTATTCATTCGCGAGCCATGACACAAAAACACGCGCAGTCAGTACGCACGGCGAGCACACACACGCAATACAAAACGAAACAACAAACGCAGCCGTCGAGCGTAAAAATCTTTGCGTGAGATTTTTTCCTCCGCGCCGCTCCGTTCGGACATCCGCGTCGAGTTCTATCCCTCATCAGCCTCGACGACGGCGCGTACGCGCGTGCGATGCATGCATCAATCACAACGCACGCGAATGCAGAAAGACACATTTCCAAACGCGTGTGAGTACGCGCGCGCCTCCGTATGGGGCTTAAAAATCTCAAAAGCGCGTACCTTGGCCTTGGTCCCGTCTCGCGCGCCGCTCGCTCCTCCACGCCCCGTTCGCCCGCTCGCCTTGGGTTCACCAGCGCTCCCACCGTGTTCATTCACAACTGTTGGTTCATGTTCACTCACGGGCGATGCGCCCGGAACGCTCACGCGCGTTGAAGGCGCGCGTCGCGTCGCTGCGTCGGGTACACGCGTCCGCCGTCAGTCGTTCCGTCGAGCGCGCGCAACCGTCGCTCGCGAATCCATCGCATGTGTGCACACCACAGCCTCGCGTCGTGCGCGCGGCAATCATGCCATGCACCCATGCACCCATGCACCCATGCACCCATGCACCCATGCGTGCGTGCGTACAAACGACGACGCAGACAATACACGCGGATAACCGTCGCGCTTTTCGCGCGCGCGTCGGGCGTCCAGTCATCCTCTCTGGGTCGCGCGCGCGTCTCGAGCACCACCCGAGGACGACCGCCTCACCCCGCCCACGCCCGACGCGCGCGCGCACACACACACATACATATCACGCGCACACACCGCCCCGCACACACCGCCACCGCGCCATCGCATCGCGAGACGCACACACAAAACACCCGACGCATCGCATCGCATCGCATCGCATCGCATCGCATCGCGATCGACGCCGCGTACCCGTTCTCGCCTTTCTCGGCACCGCCACGCCCGCACCGACGACGCCCGGCGACGACGCATTCGACGCAAGCATATTCGTGTGATTCACACCTCGCGGCGCGTGTGGCGTCGACGATCGCTGCGCGCGCGAGGGCGTCGCGAGCGCGCCATCGTCGTCTTTTTCGCGCGCGCTGACGGCGCGCCGTCGCGCATCGGACGTCGTCGTCGTCGCATTCGCATTCGCGACGCGCGGCGACGCGCGCGAAGGACGACTCCGCGTCTGCGAAGAATAAAAAAAAGCACAGCGTCAGTCGCGACGCACGCACGCGTACACACACGCGCGTACACACGCGCGCACACACGCACACGCGCGGATCCCGCCCACGCGACGTCTTCCGCATCCGCGGAACGGCGCACGTTCGCGCGCACGGATGCATCCGTGCGCGACGTCGCGCGCGCACACCCGCGCGTACGCACGTGTACGAAACGTACCTTTGAAGGCGCCATATCTATCGCGGGTGACGACGCGACGCGACACGACCACGTCGCGCGCCGTCGTCGTCGTCGTCGACGAACGCGCTTCGAGCAATGCGACGGTCGACGCGAGACGCGAGACCCTGTGCAGGCATTATCCGTACACGCGGGTGTGGCGTGGGGGTGGGTGGTCCGACCGACCGACAGTCCGACCGACTACACGGCGCCCGTACTGGACGTCTCGCGAGCGCCGTGTGCGTGTGCGTGTGCGCGCGCGCGGCGTGTTGTGTACAAAAGGCATAATGCGTATGAGGTCGCGAACGTCGTGATGTATGCGCGCGACGACGACGACGAGCGACGGGCGCGTGACATAAATAATAAGGACGTATACGCCGAATGTCCGAACTCTACGCCGCCGAATGTCCGAACACCGACCACCACCACCGGCGATGATGATGATGCGTGCCCGCGTCGCGACGAGGATGGCGCGCGACAGACGACGACGATCGACGATCGACGATCGCATTAGACGACGACGTGTTCGTGTACATACTACCGCTGCCTGCGTCACGCGTCACACGAGCTCAAGGTGAACGAACGCGCGGCGAATCATCATCGTCGTCCAATTCATCGGCGCGAGTAAGTAGGTTTAGTGGCGCGAGACGCCTCGAGACGTTGGCGTTGGGACGCTGAAAAGGTGATTTCGACGACGGAGGATGGAGGACGACGCCGAGCGGGATGAATTCACCACGGGTCCGTTGAGTGTGCTCACGGCGAGCGTGAAGGCGAACACGCAGGTGTTGATTAATTGTCGAAATAATCGAAAGTTGCTCGCGCGCGTCAAGGCGTTTGACAGGCATTGCAACATGGTTTTGGAAAACGTCAAGGAGATTTGGACCGAGGTTCCGAAGACTGGGAAGGGGAGCGTGAAGGCCAAGGCGGTGCATAAGGATAGGTTTATATCGAAGATGTTCTTACGAGGGGATTCGGTGATTTTAGTGCTGCGAAACCCAAAGTGAGGGTGTTATAATAGGGGAGTGGAAACGCGCGAGGCGACGGCGGCGCTCGGCGGACGCGCAATGTAATGACACAATTTTAAACGATAAAAGAATAACACGAGAGGGTGAAAGTTTACGTTTTACGTTGCTATCACTATACTTTTTTATAGTAATACTAGTAGTACTATTCGTCGTCGCCTGCGCGTTGTCGAGAAAGCATCGCGTGCATGAAGTGCGGACATAACGAAATGAGCGGCGGGAGCTCGTGCGAGGGTGCGTCAAACAATTCTCCCCACGGCGCTTTACCTACGCCTCCGAACTTTCCACCGATCACGCGATCGCGAGCGGGGATATCGTCCGTATCGGCGTCATCTTTGCTGACGTCCAACGCCTCGACACGTTTGCGAGCGTCCGCCAAGTACTCAGCGAGCTTTGGGTTTGGTGGCGCGCCCGCGAGCACGACGCCGCCCTTGAAATACTTGGTCACCGCAGGTGCCGCTGCGTCCATGTCCATGTCGTCGCGCATGCGCGCTTCGCGATTGGTTTCTACACCGATGCGAATGAATTGTCTATCGCGGGTGACGACGACCATGGCTGCTGACGCCGCCGACGTCGACGCCTCGAGCGCGCGGTTACCAGGCGGGAACAGCACCGCGCTCGGAGCGCCATCGGCACACGCATACGCACCGGCGGGCGCAGCATCGCCGCCGACAAAACGTACGATGAAACATTTCTTCTTCTTGCCGTTGGAATTGTCATCATTCGAATCATGATCGTCCTCATCGTACGCAAACGTCGCGGCGAGCGTCGGGAGCGTCGGATGCGCGTTCAAATCCACGCACGGCATCGCAAACACTCGCCACGGTTGCAGCGTTTGCAAGTTCCAAATCACCAACTGTTTCCCATCGCACGCGGCAAATAAAGGCTCGCCAGCAACGAATGCGACGGATTTTATCGCCGACGCGGGTTCGCCCAACGCCGAGGATTTCGGCGCGGCTAACGTCGCGAGCTTGGCATTGCTCGCCGGATCCCACAACACAACTTCACTCGCCGCCGAGGCGACGATGGAGCCATCAGCGCTAAATGCACCAGCGGTAATGGCCTCGCCGCTGGGGTGCGCAGCGCTCGAGCGACAGCGCCACCCAGCGTGTTCGCCGCCACGCGCCACGCGACCGTTGGGGACCCAAATTTTAAATTCTCCATCAGAGCCGCCGGTGAAAGCCATGGCGTCGTGAAGCGTATGCGCGCCGGGACGGACGCCAACGCACGTGATTAAACCGTTGTGAGGGATTTCGCATTGTGCGACGCACGTGAATGCGCCTCCCGGTGCGCGAGCGATGTTTTCATCGTCGTCGACGTCGTTATCGTCGTCGACGTCTTCATCGACGCGTTCCCAAATTTTAAGCGTCTCTTCAATCGCGTGCGTCACCTCGAGCGGCTGATCCGATCGCCGATCTACAGTGAGCAACACGCGTCCATCTCGCGAAAATGCAGCGTGTGCGACGTGCGATTCCATGGGTGAGTCCACTTCATCGCTCGTATTTACGTAGTTTCTCGGCGCCACGGCGAGGTCGGCGACGTGGTCGTCTCTCGCGTAGTCGTAAAACTGCAATGCGGCTCCCGCAGCGGAAAGCACAGCGAGGTCTGCACGAGGGTCATAAACCACGGCAGAGGTGTAATGTTGACGTTCGCCATCCAAAACTGCCGGTCTGACGCCCTGAATGGTGCCTTCGACGCTTAAAGACGCGACGTTGACCAACCGCACGGCGTTATCCGAGCCAAAGAGGGCGAGACGAGACGGGTCTTCGCGTTGCGACACAATGCTCTTCAAAGGCGCGCCTAGACGTGGTAAATACGTCTTTTTACCGTCTTGTAAGTTCCAAATCACCAAAACTGCCTCTTCGCCGCCTGAAAATAAATGCGCACCATCGCCTGAAAAGTGTAAACATCCGACGGCGCGAGAGTGCCAATGCGACGTCGTGGATGGCAGCGCGTCTCCGTTGACTTCAGTCTTCTCACCTTGCGCCTCATTTTGTAAATGTTTTACCGCTCGAGCAAAACCGTGAAACATAACGATGCGTCCTGTCGAATCCCCCACCGCAAGCGTCTCGTCATCGTGTGAAAATGCAAGCGCGGTGATATCCTTTGTTCGATGCATCTTCAACGCGCGCGACGCGTTCCCGCCTCGCTCCTTACCAACACCCCACACGTACACCGTCCGTCTCTCCACGCACGCCACATACGCTCCAGACGCGCTACATGTCAACATGCACGGCGCGCTCATCTTTGCCAAATGCTCCACAATCTTCCCTTTCATTAAAGACACTCGATACACCCGGCCGCCGCCATCCTCGCGCGCCCTCGCGCTCACGAATACGCAATCCTTCCCACATTCCCCTCCAGGATACACCACATCTACAATCTCAAACGGAAATTCATACTTTCTCTGCATCTTCCCAGTCTCCACATCCCATACCGTCAGCGTCCCATCGCTCGAACCGCACACGACGATGGACCGCGCGTACGGACTCGCCGTCACCCGCCGCGCGTCTCGCGTCGCCAGCTCCCTCACCACGCGTCCTCGCGCCACGTCATACACCCTCAACGCATCGCGCGAATTCGTCACTAACAATCCGCCATTCGATGCGTACGCGCCAGAGTGCGATCGCGACAGCGCACCGCCCGCGATGCGTCGAACGGCATCGCCGCCATCCGCCGCATCGCCGCGCGTTGTCTCGCTTTTCGTCGTCGTCGTCGCGCTCGCCGGCGTCGGCGCGCGGCTGCGGCTACCCACCGCAGTGGCGACCGCCCCGGGGGCGTCGCGCGCGCTCGACGGCGTCGTGCGAGGCATCGTCGCCGGCGCACAGTGACGCACACAGGCGACCGCCGCCGCCGCGACGCGAGCGACACTTGTATCCCGTGGACCGCCAACGCACCGCGGGTCGCCCACGAAACGCGCGCGCGGCGCCAGACGACGACGCGCGGCGCGGTCGCGGACGGAAGGCGAAGGCGTCTCTGTGCGTTCGGTGACGCGCGGTGCGAGTTCGCGACGACGACGAGGGCGAACGGCGACGAAAAGGGAGGATGAGCGGCAAGCCCCCGGTGGCGCTGGTGCGGTTGGTGATCGCCGCGGGCGCGGCGAAACCGTCCCCGCCCGTGGGGCCGGCGCTCGGGCAGCACGGGGTGAATATTATGTCGTTTTGTAAGGATTTTAACGCGAAGACGGCAGAGCATAAGGCGAACGTGCCGGTGCCGGTGGAGATTGATGTGTACGCCGATAAGAGCTTTCAGTGGAGGATGAAGACGCCGCCGACGTCGTATTTCGTGGCGAAAGCGGCGGGTTTAGCGAAAGGGTCGGCGAAACCTGGGCATAGTGTTGTTGGGAGCATTAGTTTGAAGCATGCGTACGAGATTGCAAAGGTAAAGGCGACAGACGAGTCGATGGGGCACTTGAGCCTGGAGTCGATTACGAAGAGTGTCGTCGGCACCGCGCGGTCGATGGGGGTGGAGGTGACGAAATAGGAGACGTTTGACGCGTGACATGTTGGATAAATATAGAGGTTTAATGTAGTAGAGCACAGAGTATCATTATTACGTACGTTGACAAGAGAATAAAACAGATTCTAGTCTAGGTGAGCGTGTCTACGAGTCTATACGCCGACGCCTCGCGTGGCAACCTTTTCACGTTCCTTTTCCGCGGAAGCGATGTGCGAATAGTAAGTAATACCACCGATTGCGATCGAGCCACCTAGGACATTATTGATGGTGATCGGAATCGAAAATATAAGCCAGCCAAAGAAGAAGATGAACACCGTCTTGACGTGCCCGATGACTTGGAACGAAAGCGCGCTAAAGGTACCAATACACATGTATTGAGAAATGTTCACCCAGATAGCGAGCAAGCACGAAGCAATCAAGAAGGTTGCCGATTCCGTGGACCAGTAATACTCAGTGATGAAGCTTCCAGTCAAGAGCTGATCCAAAAAGGGACCGATGGTTAACATCGCCGCCGCCATCAACGGCGCCGTGCGCCCCAATAAATCATTACTGGAGATGGCGTATTCACTCTGCAGTTTACTCACCAAAATTTGCTGCGCACTCGTGGCTAGCACCCCGATTAAGGCGACGACAGTGCCCCAGAAATTCATCGACGTCTCTTGCACCGTCGCGACGCCGACGCCAAACATGACGATGGCGATAGCTTGCGCCATCTTCGCCGACACCTTCCTCCCGAAAAACACCATCTCTAACAAGCAAACCGTAGGAATCTGTAATAACTTTGCCAATTGATAAAATCCAACGTGATTCAACATCAAAGACAAGTTCAGCGACACGATGCTCGTCATCGCCACGCCGACAAACGCAAGCAGCTTGGCCCGCGGCAACTCCTTCACCCCGTCCGCCGATTTCCCCACCACCTTCGCCGCCTGCGGCTTGAAAAACTTCACGCTCATCGTGCACAGGAAGTGCAACCCGCACAGCGTCGTCGCGTATTGAAACGCATAGCCCTGGCTCCCCATGAGCTGTTTGTTCACCATCACGATCGCCACCGAGCTCACAAAGTTGGATAACCACTTCATGGCGTCGGCGGAGGACATCGGGGCCATCGCGCGCGGGTGATAATTCGATCGGTGTGCGTCGCGCGCGCTCGTTGATGGCACCGAGTCGCGCTCTGACGTCGCCGCGCGCGCGTTTCCGAAAAAAAACACAGGGTTTAAGTTGCGGAACGTTCCGCAGCGCAAGCGTCACACCGCCGCCCGCGCATCGCTCGCGATGATGCGCGCCGATTCGCTCGGGCCAGCGAGCCCGTCGTTAATCATCGGCGATGTCGCGTGCGCCACCGTGCGCGATGATCAATTCTCCGTCGTTCGACGCGCGGATTCCATTCCCGATGGATTTCTCGCCGGCAAGTTTGATTTTAAATCTCTCGGCGGCGGCGGCGGCAAAGGCGGCGACGTCATGGGTCGATCGACGTGCGGTGCATACTTTGTGAAAACATTGAACACCACCGACGGCGGGAGCTTGTTACAGGAAGAGTTTTTGAAGGAGTACATCGCGCGCGCGACGTGCGGGCAGAGCTTGTTGGCTAAGATTTTCGCCGTCGTCGACCACCCGACGCTCGGTCGATTCATCGTCATGGCGAACTGCGTAAATCCTAGAGTGACGTGCTGGAGTCGTTTGTATGATTTGAAGGGCACGGCGGATGATAAAACTTTGGTGGAGGACGGCGTCGGGGTCGTTCCCGCGCACAAGCGTTTTTACCGCCTCGACTTGATGGCGCGCGAATGTTTCGGATGCATTCGGGACGTGCCTATCGAGCGGCAACGATATTTGCGAGGTAAACGAGAGGCGTATGATGCTCCTATTTATCTCACCAGTGCCCAACGCGAAGAGGTGCTGAGTGCGATTAAGAATGACACGGCACTGTTTGAAAAGCACCGGTTGATGGATTACTCGATGATTGTCGGCATCCAACGCGTGGCGCCCGGGACGTTGGGCGAGGCCATTAAACCGCACGATGGCGACGTGCACGGCAAGCCATACGTCGTGCATTACCAAGGCGAGACGTTGATTTTATACTTTGGCATCATCGATTTTTTACAACCGTGGAATGGCGGCAAAAAGGTGGCGCACGTCATCAAAAAGTGCTTCGCCCCGCGTCCCATTTCCACCGTCAACCCGACGAAATATAGCGCGCAGTTTAACGATTTCTTTGCGTACAAGCTCAAGGGTGTGGCGTTCGAGCACGACGACGAATCCGTGGTTGGGTTGAAGGAAGAAGTGAGCCGTCTGCGGCGATTATTAGGTCGTACATCGTCAGGCGCGACGGTGACGGCGTCGTCCCCCGCCAAGCCCGAATCGCCTTCGCTCTTTGAACGCCTGCGCAGCACCGCGTCCGGGGTCGTCGTCGCCGTGGAACAAGATTGATCGTATATATTCATTTATATGCACGCGCGCCCGCACGCACCTATACGTTACGTAGCACCACTAGTAGCAGCCCATTATGTATACATACACACACGTAAACGCAGTGAGACGCGCAATCGAGCGAGCGCGCGCGCGCGCGTCCGAGACGGAGAAAAAAAACCTCTTCGCGATTTGCTATTGACAATTGACTAGAAATGTCTCGCGCTGATACAGAACCATCATCAACTCGCGTTGTACGATGTACACGTAAACGGCGTCGAAAACCATTTACTTAAAGTACCCTTGCTTGCGCGCTTGCACACCAATTTGACCAAACATCATGCACGCGAACAACCCCATGTGCCACGTGAGCATGTACAACCAAATCTTGTCATCCGCCGCCGGGCCTTGCGGGAAGTTGGCCAAGTTGGCGGAAATGCGCTCGGAGAACACCGCGAACAACGACGCGTTATCCTCAAACGCCGGGCACGGAGACGCAGAGGGAATCACCCAACCAAAAAGCGACGCGAGGTGCACGGCGACGGAGGATTTCTTCCAGTCGTCGTCAAACTTCATGTCGGCGTTGGCCGCCTTGACGACGACGGAGACGCGCGCCTTGGTCGCCGCGCGGCCTAATACGCGTCGCGATCAAACCACACACGCATCGTCAGTCACGAGCGCACACACCATCGACGACCACACACACACACACACACACACACACCGTGCGCGCGCGCACACACATCGTGGCACACGCGACGCGTACGCGGCGACCCGCGACGCCGCGCGCGAACCCCCACAGCGCGCTCAACCCTCACCACCGTATCTCACGCGATCGCCATCGTCATCGTCGTCGCCGCATCGCGCGCGCCGCGACGCGCCGCGACGCCATCTCACGCGCGAATCCAACGCACGAAACCCATACGCATACACATCTCCCCTCCCCCATCACACCCCGCACGCACTATCGTCGTCGTCGTCGTCGTCGTCGATCCGCGCGATTCGCGAACGCCACAGCGTCGAATCGCGCGACCGCGATCGCGATACGCGTGTCATCCGCGCGATATCGCGTCGCGACGACGATACATGTGTCGCGCGACATTCGTGCGCATCACGGGTTCACGGTATCACGCATCATGTACGTACCGTTCGCCTTGGTGGTGGCGCGCAACCGCGCCGGGCGCGTGAGCGCGAGAGAGTTCAACGCGAGCGCGTTCATCGGTCGTGACAATGGCGCCCGCGGGCGTCGTCGTCGCCCGGGGCGTCCACCTCTACCATTTTGAGGG
>Ga0181558_10000388_pt1 | contig 41285 bp, 36 predicted proteins | sample 011ome_22_FD_133754 | JGI IMG/M metagenome (GOLD analysis project Ga0181558, IMG submission 133754) | Coastal salt marsh microbial communities from the Groves Creek Marsh, Skidaway Island, Georgia - 011507BT metaG (megahit assembly) | ecosystem: Environmental > Aquatic > Marine > Intertidal... | reverse complement strand
GTGTCGTTGGTTAATGATGGGCCGGTGACTTTTCTGTTGGAAAGCCGATAAAGCGATAAAACGATAAAGCGATAAAAGAAGCGCGGGAAAGAGATATATAAAGCAAAAATTTATCCGGCAAGTGGAAGGCCATTTAATTGTATAGGCCATCTCACTGAACCGCTTGCCCTTTATCGCTTTATCGTTTTATCCCTTTATCGAAAAACTCTTTTACTTCTCTTCCTTCTCCGCTTCATCTGCTTCCTCAGGTTGCTCCTCGTCTTCGTCCGGCGTATGCAAATATCTCCCCGCAATCACCCCCAACTCAAAAAGAAACCACATAGGAATGGCAACGAAGGCCTGTGATAGCGGGTCCTGGGGGGTAAGGAACATGCCTACGACAAAACAGCCAATGATAATGTAGGGGCGTTTCTCCGAGAGTTTCTGGGGTGTGGTGACGCCGGAAAAGATCAGCAGCAGGGTGGCAATGGGAATTTCAAATACCAGGCCGAATACCAGGAACAGTGACAGGACAAAGTCCAGGTACTGGGTGATATCGGTCATCACCGACACCGTTTCCGGCGCGCTGTTTACAAAAAAGGCAAAAACGAAATTGAATACCAGGAAGTAGGCAAAGGCTATGCCGGCATAGAACAGGATGACGCTGGATATCAGTATGGGCATGGTGACCCGGATTTCATTCTTGTAAAGCCCGGGTGAAATAAAAGCCCAGGCCTGGTGAAGGATGAAAGGGACGCCGAGAAAAAGGGCGGCATAGATCGAGGTCTTGAAGGGGATCATGAATGGCGAGGTGGGAGAGGTCGCAATCATGTTGGAACCTTCCGGCAACACATCCAGCAGGGGCCTGGATACCAGGATGTACAGATCGTTACCGAAGGGAAAGATAGCAAGGAACAGTACCAGGACGACCAGCAGGCAACGCAACACCCGGTCTCTGAGCTCAACCAGGTGAGAGATTAGCGGCTGTTCTTCGGAAGCGGGTTCCTGTTCCTGTTGATCGGTTTCTGCCATTACTGCGTCTGGGTCTTGGGTGGTGAAAATACCGGGAACAAATCAGTTGCCGGAATTGTCAGCTTTGTCTTTTGTGGTGTCCGGTCCGGTCGGTGTTTCCGCTTGTTCGGCGACTGGTGCTGGCCGGGATGTTGTGTCTGTATCATTGGCGCCGCTATCGTTGTTGGCACCGCCGTATTCCTCGCTGATAATCCGTGCTGCCGGATCATTGGTGGCCAGCTTTTCGACAGGGTCGACCTCGCCAGAGTTTTCATCTGCCTGGCTGTCAGGTTTCTCATCGGAACTGGATAGCTCCTTACTCAGGTCAAGATCGTTTTTGATGGATTCAGCTTCTTTTTTGACAGAGTCGATCGATTGGGTGACCTGGTTCTTCGTGCTGTTAAACTTTTCCATGATGGCTTCATTGCGCAACTGGCGCCGGATTTCATCTGCACCGACTTCCTGCTCAATTTCACGCTTGATATTGTTGAAGCTTCTGCGCAGGCGTCCGATCCACAGGCCAAGTGTCTTGATGGCGCCAGGCAATCTGTCAGGGCCGAGCACCAGCAGCGCTACCACGCAGATGACGATAAGTTCAAAAAAGCTGGGATCAAACATCGGTAAAAGTCATCAGCAGTGCTGGCAAGATGCCACCACGGTTGCCGATATCAGGCCTGTTTTTCTGTCGAGTTTTCGTCGACCTTTTCCGCTTTCACGTCAAAGGTGTCTTTTTCGTCTTCGATCCGGGCCTGGGCATCCTGCTCCTTTTTCTCGTCCTCGCTCATGGCGTTTTTAAAGCCTTTCAGGGCGCCGCCAAGATCCGAGCCGATATTTTTCAGTTTCTTGGTGCCAAACACCAGAACCACAATCACCAGGATAATGAGCAGTTGTGTCAAATTTACGCCGCCAAGTCCCATGATTACCTCCTATGAATTCTTTGATTAGCCCCGTTTACCTGCTCTTTGCCAGAGTTGTGGTATTTGAAACGGGGAGCCATTGTAACAGTCTTCCGGACTTTCTGGACAAGTTTAACGCTTTGCCCGAGAGGCCTTTTCATCCAGTCCGCTGACCCCGAATCGCCTCTCCAGTTCCGCCAGCACTTTATCAGGGCCTGTACCCAGGCTGGCCAGCATGACCAGGGTGTGAAACCACAAGTCTGCCGTTTCATACACCAGGTGCCTGGTATCGCCCTCCTGCTGTGCTTCCCTGGCAGCCTCAATGGTTTCTTCGGCTTCTTCGGCCACCTTGGCCAGGATCTTATCAAGGCCCTTGTGGTGAAGTTGCGCCACGTAAGAAGAGTCCGGGTCTGCGGATTTTCTTTCTTCTATTATGGCGGCCAGTTTTTGCAGTGTCTGGGTCATAGTGTAAGGATCAGGTTAAATTCAGCCGTAGATTTCATCGGGACTTTTCAGCACCGGCTCGTTTTCAATCCACTGGCCATTCTCAAGTTTCAGGTAATAACAGCTTTCACGCCCGGTGTGGCAGGCAATTCCCCCCAGCTGTTCAACCTGGAAAATAATACAGTCCTGGTCGCAATCCGTGTACACGCCATGCAGTACCTGGGCATGCCCGGATTCTTCCCCCTTGCGCCACAGTTTCTGTCGTGAGCGCGACCAATACACGGCCCGGTTTTCCTCAACCGCGAGGGCCAGTGCTTCCCGGTTGACCCAGGCCTGCATCAGTACACGGCCGCTTTGCCAGTCCTGCGCGATTGCGGGGACAAGGCCGTCACTGTTCCAGTTGATGCGGTCCAACCAGTCGGTACTCATGGTTATGTTGCCTGTATATCTGCTTGCCGGGATTTCGGGGGCAAGAATACTCTATTTTGGGGCCGCAGGTCAGAATTCAAGCCATCAGGCCGGTTAAATCAGTGCCGCAGAGCCAGCAGCGCCAGGCCTGCCGTGGCAAGGATCAGGGAGGCGGCAGGTACTGTCTGAAGGGGAGCAGCTATGCCCGGCAACAGGGTCAGGGCAGAGGCCGCCAGGGCGCCGATGCCAAAAAGGGTAAAGCGGCGTTTTCGTGCAGCCTGTCGTTTTGCCAGTGCTGCCTCCTGTTCCTGGCGCAGGCGGTCCTGGTTGAGTCGGGTGTACTTGATTTCCTGCATGGCATCAAAGAGCAGTTCCGGAATCTCGGGGAGCTGCTCCAGCCATTCGGGAACGCGGTCCGTGATTTTTTTCAGGTTGGCAATAGGGGACAGGCGTTCGCGTTGCCAGTTTTCCAGGAACGGCAGGGCGTTGTCCCACAAGTCCAGCTCGGGGTAGAGTTGCTTGCCCAGGCCTTCAATGTTCAACAGGGTTTTTTGCAGCAGCACCAGTGAAGGTTGTACTTCCATGTTGAAACGGCTGGCAGTCTGGAACAGTTGCAACAGCAGCATACCGAAAGAAATATCCTTCAGCGGTTTTTCAAAGATCGGCTCACAGACACTTCGCATGGTGGCTTCAAAGGCATTGACCGGTGTGTCAGGCGGCACCCAGCCGCATTCCACATGCAGTTCGGCGACCTTGCGGTAATCACGCTTGAAAATGGCCAGCAGGTTTTTCGCCAGGTAATACTGATCATCTTTGCTGAGTGTGCCGATGATGGCGCAGTCCAGGGCAATGTACTGGGGCTCTTCGGGATGCTCACGGGAGACATAGACATTGCCGGGGTGCATATCGGCGTGGAAGAAGCTATGGTTGAAAACCTGGGTGAAGAAAATTTCCACACCGCGTTCGGCCAGGGTTTTCAGGTCGATGCCTGCCGCCTGCAATTCCGCAATACGGCTTACCGGAATGCCGTAGATACGCTCCATGACCAGCACGTTGGTCCGGCAGTAATCCCAGTACACTTTTGGTACATACAACAGGTCGGAGTCTTCAAAATTACGGGCCAGTTGCGTGGCATTGGCTCCTTCCGACATCAGGTTGAGTTCATCAGTGATGATGTACTCATAGTCCTGCACCACTTCCATGGCGCGAAGTCGCTTGCCCTGTTCGATATTGTTTTCAACAAACTCGGCAACGCCCTTGAGCAGGGCGATGTCCTGTTCAATGATCCTGTCGATACCGGGCCTGATCACCTTGACCACCACGTCCTCGCCGCCAATCAGCGTCGCCGGGTGTACCTGGGCAACTGAGGCAGATGCCAGCGGTGTCGTGGAAAATGAGGCAAACAGGTTTTCCACCTTGTCACCAAGTGCCTTTTCAATAAGCCCTATAGCTGCCTGCTCTTCAAAAGGCGGCACGTTGTCCTGCAGGGAGGCCAGTTCATCGGCAATGTCTTCAGGTACCATGTCCCGGCGCGTGGATAACAGCTGGCCAAACTTGATAAAGATGGGGCCAAGTTCTTCCAGGGCCAGGCGCAGGCGCTGGCCACGATTGAGTTGTGACAGGTTGGATGCCGCCGGCAGCGGCAGGGCAAGAAAGACCGAGAGCATGCGCGCGCGACCCGCACTGCCAAACAAATCCCCCAGGCGATAGCGATTGGCTACCCGGTAGATTCTGAGAAGACGTAACAACCTGTTCAAGGGAAAAATTTTGCTCCTGGATTGGCAGGGTCGGCAACAATAGCACTATTCAGAAAATCAGTAAAATCAATGGACTCCGGGCAGTTGTGTGTGATTGACCGGGGTGTAAAATGAATGAATTCCCTTTCAAGGAGCACGTCATGCCAAAACGCATAATGCCAGTCCTGTTTCTTCTGCTGACAACAGGTTTGCAGGCGCAGACCCTCTCCATGGGCGGCAGGTATGAGCTTGACCGTTACCTGATGCAGGCAATTGACAGCACCCGTATTCCCGGTGTGGTTGCACTGGTGACCAACGGCGAGGAAGTGATTTACCACAGTGCCTTTGGCCTGATGGACAGCGCCAACAGAAAGGCCATGACCCGTGATGCCATTTTCCTGATTGCCTCCATGACCAAGCCGGTTACCTCCCTGGCGGTGATGATGCTGGTGGAAGAAGGCAAGATCCACCCGGATGATCCCATAGAACGTTATTTGCCGGAGCTGGCTGACAGGGAGGTCTTTACTGATTTCGACCTGGAAACAGGTGTCTATGAGTCCAGGCCCGCCGAGCGCAGTATTACGATCAGGCACCTGCTGACCCATACCTCTGGTCTGGGTTATACCTTTGACAGTCCGGAGCTGGCGAAGGCCCTGGGTATCAACCCGCAGGCAACAGCCACATCCCTGCCGCTGCTGCATGATCCCGGTGAAGCCTGGACTTATGGAGAGAGCACTCGCGTACTTGGTCATCTTGTTGAAGCCGTAACCGGCCAGGAATTGTTTGCTTTCATGCAACAGCGAATCCTGGAACCACTGGCGATGCATGACACGTTTTACGACATCCCGGCTGACAGGAATGCCCGGGTGGTGACGGTGCATCGAACCGATGGCACGGCACTGATCGAGCAGCCGAATCCCGATGGTGTGATCAGTTCGCCCCACAACGGTGATGGCGGCCTGGCCTCAACGGCAGATGATTACGCGCGTTTCATTCGGCTGTTCCTGAGCCAGGGAGTTAGCGATGCGGGTGTGCCGCTGGTAACGGCTGATACGGTAAGGGAAATGGGCGGCGATTATCACATGGGAGACCTGACGGTTCGTCGCATGCCAACGACAAGCCGGCTGATCAGCGAACCATTTCCCCTGGGTGCGGGTGTCGACACATTCGGGCTCGGCTTCCAGGTCACGGGCCAGCAATTACCCGACAGTCGTGCGCCTGGCAGCATGGCCTGGGCGGGTATTTACAATACCGAGTTCTGGATTGACCCTGAAAACAATATCGGGGCAGTCCTGTTGATGCAGTACCTGCCGTTTTACGATGACCGGGCCGTTGAAGTGTTACAGGGATTTGAACAACGGATTTACCGCAATCTGGAATGACGTACCGGACCTGGTTTAGCCAGCCCCCAGTTTTCGAACCCTGGCCTCGAGCCTGTCAGCACGCAACCTGAGTTTGTCGATGTCCTGGTAAAACATGGCCAGTTCATTTTTTTGCGGGAACAGCTTTTTCTCTTCGTGAAGCCAGGCATCAATATCATCACGCAAATTGTTTGCGCTTTGACTTGTAAACTTCCTGGTGCCAGCCATGGCGTCACTGAGTGCCTGGGTTGGTATGTCACCGAGCAGTTTGCTCAGGCGATATTCCCAGTCCACATCCAGGTTTTTCAGTATTGACTGCAGGGCGTTGAGAAACCCGGTATCCCCGGAGACGGTAACACCGCTGTCACGCAGGTTGGCGACGCTGTCCTGGGTCAGCAGCTTGAGCAGAGCGTGCCCCTTGCCTCGTACGGTGGCATCAGCATGCTGGTGCTGCTGGCTGCCCAGCAACATGATGCTGCCGTCACTGACGACCAGGTTGATGCTCATGGGAGGGAGCTCACACTCGGCCCGGAGTGACTTGCCCGACAGTTTTTGTAACGCACTGGTTGCTACGGGATCCAGGGACAGGATGCCATTAAGGAAAGATTCGGCAGCCGAGAGTATGGCCGTTTGCAGCAAGTTGGCACCCATGGTTTAACTTGATGCCTTGTAGCCGATGTGAATGGCGCAGATACCACCCATGACATTGTGGTATTCACAACGTTCAAAACCGGCATCCAGCATCATCTGTTTGAGGGTTTCCTGGTCGGGATGCATGCGTATGGATTCCACCAGGTATTGATAACTGTCACCATCCCCGGTGATGAGTTGACCGGCTTTTGGCCACAGTTTGGAATAGACATCGTAGGCTTTACCCAGCACGGGCTGGACCGGTTTGGAAAACTCCAGCACCAGCACTCTGCCACCCGGTTTGGTCTTGGCGTACATGGAGGCCAGGGCGGCATCCTTGTCAGTCACATTTCTCAGGCCGTAGGCAATGCAGATGCAATCAAAGGCATTGTCCTCAAAGGGCAGCTTTTCGGCATTGGCCAGGGCGTAGCTGATATTGCCGCTTTTCCCCTTATCGATAATGCGGTCCCTGCCGACACGGACCATGGACTCATTGATGTCGGCCAGTACCACATGACCCTGGCTACCCACGAGTGGTGAGAACAGCAAACTGAAATCCCCGGTGCCACCTGCCAGGTCGAGCACCGACATGCCGGGTCGCAGGGCGCTAAGCTCAACGGTAAAGCGCTTGATGATCCGGTGTGTGCCGAGTGACATTACATCGTTCATCAGGTCGTATTTCTGTGCCACGGAATGGAACACCTGGCCGACCAGGTCTGCCTTTTCCCCTACCGGGACTTCGCGATAGCCGAAGTGGGTGGTTTGATCTGTGGATTCTTTAGTCATGGCTGCCATTGTACTCATCAATGAAGATATCGATAAAGGGATAAAAGAATAAAGAGGGTGGGTCGGATAAGGCACGTAGTGCCGCCATTCGATGGCTACGATAGATTCCGTGTTGGCTTAATTGCCGGAGTCGTTGATTGGCATGATATTGACCACCTGCACATCGGAGGGCAGTTTTTCGCGGCGGGCACCGGCTTTTTTCAGGCGGGCGAGGTAGTTGTCCCACAGGTTGGCCTGGTTCAGGCATAAGTCCCGCAGGTATTCCCAGCTGTAGATGCCGGTGTTGTGGTCATCATCAAAATGCAGGCGTACTGCATAGTTGCCGACTGCTTCAATATTTTCTATGCGGACATCCTTTTTCCCGGTTTGCAGGATTTCCTGGCCAGGTCCATGTCCCCTGACTTCGGCGGACGGGGAATACACGCGCAGGAACTCCGCTGGCAGCGAGTAGATACCGCCGTCATCAAACTTTAGTTCCAGGATGCCCGACTTGCGGTGAAGCCTGATATCGGTAGGGGCATGTTTCGTTGAAGAGGCCACTAGAGAATGAACCGGCTCAAATCTTCATTGTCAGCCAGGTCGCCCAGGTTGGCGTCAACAAAGCCGGCGTCAACGACAACCTTGCCATCACCGGCGTCAACCAGGTCCCTGGCGGCAAATGAGGTTTCCTCAAGCAGGCGCTCCATGACCGTATGCAGGCGGCGGGCACCGATATTTTCTGTGCGCTCGTTTACCTGCCAGGCAATTTCAGAGATTCGCTTGATGCCATCGTCGGTGAACTCCAGTGTCATGCCCTCGGTGCCCATCAGGGCAACATACTGTTTGCTCAGGGAGGCATCGGGCTCGGTGAGAATCCGTTCAAAGTCGCCTGCAGACAGGGCGTCGAGTTCTACGCGAATAGGCAGGCGGCCCTGCAGTTCAGGAATCAGGTCCGAGGGTTTGGACAAATGGAAGGCACCGGAAGCAATAAAGAGGATATGATCGGTCTTGACCGACCCGTACTTGGTGGTGACCGTTGAACCTTCGATCAGTGGCAACAGGTCGCGCTGTACACCCTCGCGGGACACGCTGCCACCCTGGTGTTCATTCTTGGTGGCAACCTTGTCGATTTCGTCGATGAAGACAATTGCGGTCTGTTCAGTGATTTCGATGGCACGGGTTTTAAGTTCGTCCTCGTTGACCAGCTTGGCAGCTTCCTCGTCCTGCAGGATTTTCAGTGCTGACTTGACGGTAACCCGGCGTGTTTTCTTCCGGCCTCCGCCCAGGTTTGAAAACATGCTGGACAGCTGGCTGCTCATGTCCTCCATGCCAGGGGGTGCCATAATTTCCACGCCCATCTTGTCGGAGACATTGATTTCAATTTCCTTGTCATCGAGCTCGCCTTCACGCAGTTTCTTGCGAAACACCTGGCGTGAACCGGCACCATCTTCCTCTTTGTCAGACGAACCAGGCAGCAGGATATCCAGCACATGATCCTCCGCGGCATTGGCTGCCTGCTGGGCCACTTTCTGCAACTGTTCCTCGCGCAACAATTTGACGGCGGCATCCACCAGGTCGCGAATGATGGATTCCACATCGCGTCCGACATAGCCGACTTCGGTAAACTTGGTTGCCTCGACCTTGATAAAAGGTGATCCCGCCAGCTTGGCCAGGCGTCGGGCAATTTCAGTTTTGCCAACCCCGGTGGGGCCGATCATGAGAATGTTCTTTGGTGTGATTTCCTGGCGCAGTGCTTCAGGCAACTGCATGCGGCGCCAGCGATCGCGCAGGGCAATGGCCACTGCCCGTTTGGCATCGTGCTGCCCGATGATGTGCTTGTCCAGTTCGGCAGCGATTTCCTTGGGTGTAAATTCAGACATATAACTCAGACTTCCAGTGTTTCTATCGTCAGGTTGTGATTGGTGTATACGCAGATACTGGCCGCAATGTTCAGGCTTTTCTCCACAATATCCCTGGCATTCATATCGGTGTTATCCAGCAGGGCGCGGGCAGCGGACTGTGCAAAGGCGCCACCGGAGCCGATGGCCATCAGGCTGTCTTCGGGCTCGATAACATCGCCATTGCCGGTGATGATGAGGGAGTTTTCGCTGTCGGCAACAACCAGCAGTGCTTCCAGCCTGCGCAGGGCGCGCTCGGTGCGCCAGAGCTTGGCCAGTTCAACAGCTGCCCGGGTCAGCTTGCCGGAATGTTTTTCCAGCTGTTCTTCAAAACGCTCGAACAGGGTGAATGCATCGGCAGTACCACCAGCAAAACCGGCAATCACCTTGTCGTTATACAGGCGCCTGACCTTGCGGGCATTGCCTTTCATGACGGTATTGCCCTGGCTGACCTGGCCATCTCCGCCGACGACTACCTGGTTGCCCCGGCGTACCGACAGGATAGTGGTTCCTCTGTACTGGTCCATACTGGCTCCTGGAAAAGGGATTTAATGGGGGGAGATGGGGGCAAAGCCGTGAATATCAAGCATTCGCGGCGATGATTACTGTCCCTGGATGCGCATGCGAATCGGATCTATGTTGTTCTGGATCATGACGTCCTCTGCGGCCTGCATGCTGGTTCTTCCCACGAAAGGACCGGCCTGGACCCGGTACCAGGTACGACCCGACAGTGGCGTGGGCTGGATGCGGGCATCAAGGCCCATCAGGATGAGATTGGCGCGCATGGCCTCGGCATCATTGGGGTCCAGGAAAGAAGCGGCTTGCAAGAGGTAGGTGGTCGTGTCGTTTTCGTCCTGGGCATTGGAGGCAACCTCCACCGGAACGACATTGACCTCGACTTCCGCCTGGGGCAGGTATTCATAGAATTGCAGATCAGTTTCGTTGCGGGATTCTTCCGCGCCGGGAGCTGAAACGGTTTCTTCTATCAGGGGAGAACTTGCTGCCAGTTGCAGGTAGGAATAATAGCCAATGACACAGAGCAGCAGGCCGCTGAACAGTCCTGAGAAAAACCAGCTCCAGTGGTTGCTGTCCTCACTGGCTTTCCGGGTTGCAGCCCGCGCCGGTTTTTTCTTCGCGGGTTTACTTCTGGATTGCCGGGATTTGGCGAAATCTTGGGCCATATATCATCTATAGTATTGTTGAATTTTTTACATGCCAGTAAGCGGATTATTTACATACTGTCATTCACTGAACCAGAAAGCATGTCGATTATTTACATACAGCCATTCACTAAACCCGAAAGTATGCCTGGTATTTACACACAGCTGGTAACCAACCAGGAAAATTCAATAACCTGCAACATCACTTTTACTACTGAAAGTTCAGCAATTGCAGGTTGCCGTATCCGCTATAAAAAATACAGCTGCCGATTATCCTTTAAATAGCCGCAGGGAAAAAGCAAAGTCGCTCATAAGACGTCATCAACCACAGCTGTGCTGCCAGTCACGTAAAATCCACCGGGTCAATATCCACTGACCAGCGTACCTTGCGGCTGTTGTTGTGTTGCTCCATCGCACTGATCAGTTGGGACACGCAGTGCTGAACTGAAGAGCGCCGGTCAGCCTCGATGATTAACTGCATCCTGTACAGGCCGCCGCGCTTTTCCATGGCTGACGGCATGGGTCCCAGGAGTTGGCAGGCACCGGCATCAACTGTATGACGGATATCAGCCAATACCTGTTCGGGAAGTTTGCGGGTGGCGGCCTCTGCCCGGACTATGGCCATGAAACTGAAGGGCGGCAGGTTTCCGAGTCTGCGTTCTTCCAGCAGGTTCCGAGCAAAGTGACCGTAACCTTCGTGTATCAGGGACTGCAGGGTCGGGTGGGTACTGTTAAAAGACTGGATAACAACTTCACCATTGATCTCTCCCCGTCCGGCACGTCCCGCGACCTGGGTAAGCAGTTGTCCCATATGCTCCTGGCCGCGGAAATCGGCGCTGAACAGGCCGGCATCGGCATCCAGGACAGCCACCAGGGTGACATTGGGAAAATGATGTCCCTTGGACAACATCTGGGTACCCACAAGAATACAGGGGTCGCCGCTGTCCACCTTGTCAAAAACAGCATGCATACTGTCGCGTTTGCGAGTGGAATCCCTGTCGATCCGGTAAACCGGTATATCGGGAAATGCCTGTTTCAGGGTTTCCTCGGTTTTTTCCGTACCCATGCCCATGGCTGCCAGGTCGGTGCCCTGGCATTCCTGGCATTGTGCAGGTACCGGTTTGGCGGTTTCGCAATGATGGCAGTTCAGGGCAGGCGGGTGGCGGTGCAGGGTATAGCTGGTATCGCAGCGTGGACAGGTAGCTATCCAGCCGCAGTCCCGGCACAGGAGGATGGGCGCAAAGCCCCGGCGGTTCAGAAAGACAAGCACCTGGTTTTGCTGTTTCAGGTGTGAGCCGATCATGTCAATCAAGGCGCCGGCAAAGCCCTCGGTAAGCGTCTCACCCTTGAGGTCCAGCAAACGGTAATCGGGATGACTGGCCGTGCCTGCCCGTTCGGTAAGCTGCAGGTAGTGATATCGCCGGCTAAGCGCATTTTGAAGGCTCTCCAGGCTGGGTGTTGCGGTACCCAGAATGACGGAAATACCCAACTGCCTGGCACGGTAAATGGCCAGGTCCCTGCCTGAATAACGAAAACCGTCCTGCTGTTTATAGGAGGAGTCATGTTCTTCATCAACTATGATCAGACCGGGCCGGGCCAGGGGCGTAAAAACAGCCGAGCGGGTACCTATAATGATATCGGCCTTGCCGGAGCGGGCCCGCAGCCAGGCTGACAGGCGTTCGCTGTCATTGAGGCCGGAGTGGAAAACGGCAATTTCGCGGTTAAAGCGGCTGGCGAAGCGGCGCACCGTCTGCGGGGTCAGGCTGATTTCCGGTACCAGCACCAGGGCCTGGCGGCCAGCCTTGAGGGTATCGGCAATGGCCTGCAGGTACACTTCGGTTTTGCCACTACCGGTCACCCCTTCCAGGAGGAAGGCGGCAAAACTTTCCGCATTCTGGCGAATCTGTGCCAGGGCATCGGCCTGTTCTTTATTCAGGGTAAGGGGCAAGTCCTCGCCATAAAGCTCACCGGGTTTTTCTGTTTCTGCTGCACTCGTGCATTCTTCGATCAAGCCTTTTTCTGCCAGTGTTTTCAGGCAGGCCGATACCGGTGTCTCAAAAGCGGCGGCCAGCTCACTCGCTGTCATGGACTTGCTGGCAGCCAGCAAGGCAAGCACTTCCTGCTGGCGGGGGGCGCGTTTGAGTGTTTCAGGATCAAGGCAGCGGCCGTCTTCAGTCAGGCGGAATGATCGGGGCTGCTTTTCTATCGCCGGCTGGCCTTTCCGGATTGCCTGGGGCAGTGAGGTTTGCAATGCCTGGCCAAGGGGATACTGGTAGTAGTCGGCAGCCCAGCGGTAAAGACTGATCAATCCCTTATCCAGCAGCGGTGCATTATCAATCAGCTGGATAGCAGATTTGAGCTTGTTTTCAGGGAAGTCCGTAGTCTTGCTGCAGCCGGTAACCAGCCCGACCAGGCGACGATTGCCAAACGGTACCAGAATTCGCATGCCCGGTTTAAGCGTGCTGGTATCAAGACCTGCCGGCGGCTTGTAGTCAAAGGTCTGGCGAAGAGGTGAGGGGACAGCGACCTGGATATATAAAGCTGTTGTCACTTACGGTGTCTTGCCTTGTTTGTCGGGAGAAATAGCATTGCTTTGTCAGGCTACTTGCCAGGACACCAGACTATAGCAAAATATGGGAGGGTGAGGAGATTCGGCGAGGCTTGGTTTATACTTTCCGGGTTTTTGTAATGACTCCGGAGAGACCAGATACCATGCACAGCCAACAAGTGCCCGATGAACTGTTAGCACTGCGCGCCGAAATAGACCGTATAGATGACGAGATACTGGATTTGCTGGCGCAACGCTTCGAAGTCACGGCCAAGGTGGGTGAGCTCAAGGCCCGCAGCAAGCTGGACTCCGTTGACCCGGCCCGGGAACAGGAAAAGCTGGAAAGAATACGCGCGCTTGCCCAGTCCAAATCCCTGAACAGCGAGTTTATCCTGGACCTGTACCAGACCATCTTTGACGAAGTGGTGAAAAATCACCGTTCCTACCTGAAATAAGGCGATCTGCCTGCTGCAAGCCCCGTGATGGCGGGCTTTTGATGCGGCCTGGCCGGATTACCACTGACGGCGAGGCAGTCCCGCCCGCCGCCAAATTCCCTTGTGCTGGGGGCAGTTTCTGATAGAATGCGCCCTCTTTTTTCCATGGCAATTATGCTCAGGCCCTTTAGTTGGGCCCCCAGGCGCCAGGGGAAAAGCTCAGACCAATGAATGAATATGGTGTCGGAAGCCGGCCTGAACAGATCCCGCCCCGGTAGCGATATTCGGAGAGAGAAAAAATGAAAGCAGATATCCATCCCAAGTATCAGGACATCAAGGTGACTTGCGGTTGTGGCAACGTCATTGAAACCCGTTCCACGCTGTCAGAAGACATTCGCGTTGATGTATGCTCACAGTGCCATCCGTTTTATACCGGCAAGCAGAAGATCGTAGACTCTGGTGGTCGCGTAGACAGGTTCAAGCGCCGTTTCGGTGGTGCCCGCAAGATCTGATGATGAGGATGCGGGCAGTCCCCTCTGCCCGCGCCCATATCCAATATCCTTTTCAGCAAACCTGAATCAGTTGCCTGAAAGCGTGGCTTAAAGCGCTCAGCTAGAAAGGTGACAGGCTCCCTTCCTGTTCGGAAGCAGAGTCAGTGCCCTGGTCGGGGCCAAATCCCGGTACATTTTCCTTTCGGAATACCTCAAAGAATGAGTCCGCCTCGTCAGGCCGGGCACGCAGTCCTGTGTCCCGGTTAATCCGCACAAACTCCAGGTTATCGGGCTGCTTCATGCTGGCCAGCGGCGTTCCTTCCAGTACCGGTTTCATGAAGTCGATCCAGATAGGCAGCGCCACAGTTGCGGCCTGCTCGGTATTGTCACCAAGGGACTGGGGCTGGTCATAACCCACGTAGACCGTGGTGACCAGGTTGCCGTTGAAGCCGGAAAACCACAGGTCTTTGGAATCATTGGTCGTACCGGTCTTGCCATGTATATCTTCCCGGTCAGGCATGGCCCTGTTGGCGGGACGGCCACTGCCATTGGTAATCACCGAACGCAGAATGCTGTTCATGATGTAGGCAACCCGTTCATCGATAACCCTTTCGGCCGGAGTCACCGAAGGCACTTCGGGCACTTCGTTCTTGTCCAGCAGGTTGTCGATTTCCTCGGTATTGTCGCAGGCCGGACACACGGTATAGGGCTGGGCGCGGAACATTTCACCATCATTGAAGTTGTCGATACGCTGGATCAGGTAGGGCTCCACCTTGTAGCCACCGTTGGCAAAAACCGCGTAACCTGTGGCCATTTCCAGCGGATGCACCGCATGGGAGCCGATGGCGACAGTCAGGTCATTTTGTGGAAACTCTGCGGTATTGAAGCCAAAGCGCGATACGTAGGGCAACACCCGGTCGGATCCCAGTGCATCGTACAGGCGCAGGGACACCAGGTTCTTGGAATTGGTCAGTGCATAGGAAAGTCGAATGGGGCCCATGAATTCCCGCTCGAAATTTTCGGGCCGGTAGTCACTGCGAGCCAGGGGGGCATCGTTGATCAGGGAGGCGGCGGTATAGCCATTTTCCAGCGCCGCTGAATACAAAAAGGGCTTGAAATTGGAACCGGGCTGGCGCTGTGCCAGTGTGACGCGGTTGAACTGGCCGTTATTCCTCGTGTCGTAAAAATCGTAACCCCCTACCATGGACAGGATGGAGCCGGTATTCGGATCAAGGGCTACCAGGCCACCATTCACAGCAGGCAGTTGCCCAAGCATCCACTCTGCGTTGGCATCTTTCTTAATCCTGATCAGGTCGCCTGGCTCGACCACTTCACTGGCAGAACGAGGCGATGAACCCCAGGTGGCGGTCGTAATAAAGCGTTTGGCCCAGCGTATCCCTTCCCAGTCAATGGTGACTGATTCACCGCTTTTGAGCAGTACAGTGAAGGAGCGTTCTTCTACAGACTGGACAAAAGCCGGGTGCTGGGAGGCAATGACCGGGGTGCGTTGTAACGTGGCGAGCCAATGATCGGTTGATCCGTCTTCTGCAGGGCGCAGATGGTTTTCCCGTCCACGGTAACCATGCCTGCGGTCATAGGTTTCAAGACCGTCCCGCAATGCCTGGACGGCCTGGCTTTGCATACGGCTGTCGATGGTGGTGTAAACCTCGAAACCATCGGTTAAGGCTATATCGCCATAGCGATCGACCATTTCCTGCCGCACCAGTTCGGCAACATAAGGTGCATCCAGCTCGGTTTGCCTGCCATGGCGGAAGGCTGTGATGGGGGCATCGACGGCGCCATCATGGTTGGCTTGTGAAATCATGCCCTGGTCCAGCATGCGGCCTAGAACCCGTCGTCGAACAACCAGCGCCTCTCTCTTGTTTGCCAGCGGATTGTAGGCATTTGGTCTGGGCAGAAGGCCGATCATGCTGGCCGCCTCGGACAATGTCAGCTCGTCCACCTCCTTGTCGTAGTATTGGTCTGCTGCTGCCGCGATGCCATAGGCAGAAATACCGAAAAAGGTCTTGTTGAGATAAAGCTCGAGAATTTCCTCTTTTGTCAGTTCCCGCTCCATTTTCAGGGCCAGCAGGATTTCCTTGAACTTACGGGTTTCGGCAGCTTCCCCTTCAAAAAAAAAGTTCTTGGCCACCTGCATGGTGATGGTGCTGCCACCACCCCAGTCCCGACCCAGGAAAATGCCGGCAACCGATCTCACCAGGCCTAGGGGATCCACTCCCTTGTGGTCATAAAAGCGCTTGTCTTCCGTGGAGATGAGGGCATTGGTGACCAGTGGCGGAATTTCTTCGTACTTTATGGGAGTACTCCGGCGACTGCCGAATTCAGCGATCAGCTTGTTATCGGCAGAATAAATGCGAAGGGGGTTTTCCAGGCGCAGGTTGGTATAGGTTTCCCGGTCAGGCAGTTTCGGTGAAATGTAAAGGTACATGCTGGCTGCCACCATAACGATGCCGATGCCCACGGTACATCCACACCAAAACAGGAAGTAGCCTATTGCCTTGAATTTGCTCATTTTAGGGTATCAAACACGGAAAATGCTGGAATATGGGGCCTGCTAACACTGTTTAAAACGCCGCTATTGTCTGGACAGACCATTGTAAACCCTTTTAACTTTCCTGTTCACTTGTTGAATCAAAGTCCACACAAAGATCAGGTTTGTGTTGAAATTGCTTGATATCTCTCTCTTTTTCACTCGAAAACCCGTGTAATATCCTTCCTCCCTGCCCTCGGAAAGCCTGGAAGGCAGGTGGTTCGGCATTTGTGAACCAGTTAGCAAATTAATGTAATTTGTAAAAAAATGCGATAATTACTTGAAATCAATAAATAAATTCATTAACTTGCCGAACTATAGTGGGTTGTAAAAGTTAATATACCTGTGCTTTCTGTGCAAAGAACATGGGGGTATGCCGGTGCTTTGAAAAGCTTTGAGTAATTGTACGGGGTGACGAGTTGCTCAGTTTATTCTCTAAAAAGAACAATGCCTTGCTTGGTATTGATATCAGTTCCAGCTCCATTAAATTGCTGGAATTGAGCAAATCAGGTTCCAAGTACAAGGTGGAAAACTATTCCAGCAGACCGCTGCCGGATGGTGCTGTGGTTGAGAAAAACATTGCCAACCTGGACGCCGTCGGCGAGGAAATGCTCAAGCTTGCCACCCTGACCAAGACCGGCACCGAAAAAGCTGCGGTAGCAGTTTCCGGATCCGCCGTTATCACCAAGATCATTGAAATGAATGCGGCCATGTCTGACTCCGAAATGGAAAACCAGATCGTGGTGGAAGCTGACCAGTACATTCCCTACCCGCTGGATGAAGTGGCCATCGACTTTGAGCGCCAGGGTATGTCCAAGAAGAACGAGGACATGGTCGAAGTACTCCTGGCAGCCTGCAAGAAAGAAAATGTGGATTCCCGCGTTGCCGCCCTGGAAATCGGGGGCTACGAGGCCAAGGTCGTGGATATTGAAGCCTATGCCATGGAAAGAGCGTTCAACATAATGTGTGAGCAGATGGATCTGGAAAAGGAAGGGCTCTCGGCAATCATCGATATCGGCGCCACCATGACTACCATGTATATCCTGAGAGACGGTGTATCTATATATACCCGTGAACAGGTATTTGGCGGGGCCCAGCTTTCCATTGAGATTCAAAACCGTTATGGCCTGTCGCCTGCTGATGCTGCCGCGGCCCTGGTCAATGGTGAATTACCCGATGGTTTTGAGTCAGATGTGCTCAAACCCTTTATCCTGGAAATGAGTGACCAGATTGGTCGTACTCTCCAGTTTTTCTTCTCTTCCAGCCAATACAACGATGTTGATCTGATCGTACTGGCTGGCGGTACTGCGTCGACAGTTGGCCTGGCCGAGATGGTTCAGGAAGAGCTGGGCACCAAAACAGTGGTGGCCAACCCGTTTGCAAAAATGGGTATGAATAACAAAGTGAATAAAAAGCAGCTGCAAAACGATGCAGCTTCTCTGATGATGGCTTGCGGTCTCGCCATCAGGGGTTTCTGACCATGGCAAATATTAACCTACTGCCCTGGCGCGAAGAACTCAGGGAAGAGCGCAAACAGGAATTCCTGGTAGGACTGGGAATTACCATTGCCATTGCCGCTATCATCCTGTTTGCAGGTGACCGGGTGGTGAATGCCTTCATTAGCAACCAGACCGCACAAAATGATTACCTGCGGCAGCAGATTTCTTCACTTGACAGCGAGATTGCCGAAATTCGGGAGTTGCAGCGCCAGAAGAGTGAGCTTACTGAACGTATGACTGTTATTCAGGAGCTGCAGGGTAACAGACCTGTCATTGTGCGCCTGTTTGATGAACTGGTTCGAACCTTGCCTGAAGGTGTGTATTACAACACCATCACCCGGTCCGGCGACCAGATTAGTTTCCAGGGAGTGGCAGAATCCAACAACAGGGTTTCTGCACTCATGCGTTCCATGGATGAGTCGGACTGGTTCAATCAGCCAGTGCTTGAACAGATTTCAGCAGCAGGAACAGGTGGTAACGGCAACAGTTTCCAGCTGTCGGTGCAGGTGACGTCACCTGACCCTGAAAACGAAGAAGAAGAGTAAACAGGTCTGACCATGAGCGCCGTAGAGAACATCAAGAACAAGGTCAACAAATCAGTCGATGAGCTGAAAAACTTCGACTGGAACGATCTGCAGAATATCGACACGATTGGTGTCTGGCCAGGTCCTGTAAAACTGTTGCTGATCATTATTGTTTTTGCCGGCTGCCTGGGTGGAGGTTATTGGTTCCATATCAAGCCATTGCAGACCAACCTGGCGACAGTTGGCCGGGAAGAGGAAACGCTGCGAGGTGAGTTGGAAACCAAGGCAATACTTGCTGCCAACCTTGAAGCCTACCGTGCCCAACTGGCAGAGATGGAAGACTCCTTTGGTGCCTTGCTGCGACAGCTACCCGGGGAAACTGAAGTTCCTGGTCTGGTCGACGATATTACTGTTCAAGGCATTGGTAGCGGGCTTGAGTTTTCCAATATTCGCCTGGAGAACGAGGTGCAGCAGGAGTTTTATATCGAGCTGCCCATAAATATTTCAGTGGTTGGTGATTATCATGATTTCGGGTCATTTGTGAGTGGCGTAGCCAGCCTGTCCCGAATTGTGACCTTGCATGACTTCCTGATCAGGACGGGAGCAAGCAGGTCTGAATTGCTCATGGATATTACTGCCAGAACATATCGATACCGAAGCGATGATGAATAATTCATACAAAGCAAACGGACTGAAGTTATTGCTGGTATCAGCGATTTTGCTGTTGTCTGCCTGTTCAAATAATGAAGAGATGATTGAGCTGCAAAACTTTGTCCAGCAGACAGTGAACCGGCCGCCAGGACAAATCGAGCCTATACCCGAATTCAGGTCCTATGAGCCGTTTCAATATGGTGCTGCCTCGCTTCGCAGCCCCTTTGATGTGCCCCTGGATATCACACAGATCATTCGCAACCAGAATGACGAAGTGCGTCCCGATGAAAACAGGCCCAAGGAACAACTGGAAAGTTATGCGCTCAGTTCCCTGACCATGGTTGGCACCATCGCCCGCAACGGAACGAACTGGGCGTTGATTCTTGATGAAACAGGACTGGTTACGCGGGCCACAATTGGCAACTACATGGGGCGAAACCACGGTCGAATTGTAGGTATTTCCGAAACGCAGATAGACCTGGTTGAAATTGTGCCTACTGGTGACGGATTCTGGATAGAAAGACCGCAGACGATACAGCTGCGCGAGACAAATTGATTTAGGCAAATGTTATTTAACCAGTAGGTTTATGCGGGTGTTGAACCCGTTCAAGAAACACCTGGCAATACTGGCGGCGGCAGGACAAGCATAAAACCCTGGGCTGGATTGAAAGCCGGAAAAGCAGCTGAATGATCAGCAACCGACACATAACAGAAAAGTAGTATCAAGGTATTCCGGAGACTCGCTATGAGATCGATGAGAATTATGAACATAAAGAGCATGCTGTTAACCCTTTTGATGGTTAACGGCCTGTTCCTGTCAGCAGCATTGAAAGCACAGGTCTCTCTCAATGATGTTGAGTTTGTTTCACTGCCCGGCGGAATGCTGCAGGTTGAGCTCATGTTTGATGGCACACCACCCGAGCCCGGTGTGTTTGAGATTGAAACACCGCCCCGCCTGGTGATGGATTTCGAGGGTGTTGCCAATTCCCTGAACCAGAGTCGCTATACCGTTAATGCACGCATAGCCGACAGTGTAACAATCGTGGCATCCGGTGGTCGCACGCGCATGATTGTAAACCTGGCCCAGTCCACCTCTTATGTATCAAGTACCCAGGGCAATATGTATTCCGTTGTCATCGGGGATGGTTCGGCGGCTGCCGCACCGGCTGCCGTTACCAGTATGAGCCAGAACTCGCAGGCCCCAACTGCCAGCTCAGGCGACATTAGCCGTGTTGATTTTCGCCGTGATGAAGAAGGTGCTGGCCAGATCATTATTGACCTCGCAGATAACAACCTGGTTGCCAATCTGGACAGAAACGGCAACAGGCTGGAACTTGAGTTTCTCAATGCTGAACTCAGTGACGATATGCAGATGCGCCTGGATGTGACTGATTATGCAACGCCGGTGAGGAATGTTGATGTGTTCCGGGACAACTCCAGCGTCATGGTGACTGCGCAAATGATCAGTAACTTTGAATACCTGGCATACCAGAGCAGCGGTCAATACATTATCAATGTGTCTCCCGTTGCCGGAGCGCAAGGTGCTGCCGGTGCGGTGACAGGTGAGGACGGGTTAACCTTCACCGGTGAGCTGATCAATGTGAATTTCCAGAATGTTGATATCCATTCGGTGCTGTCCCTGCTTGCAGAGGTCAACGATTTCAGCCTGGTGGTTGCTGACTCGGTTTCAGGTAACGTGACCTTGCGCCTGGTAAATGTGCCCTGGGACCAGGCGCTGGAGATGGTGCTGCGTTCCGAAGGACTGGGACAGCGAATTGAAGGCACGGTAATGTATATAGCACCGGCCGAAGAAATTGCCTCAGCTGAATTGCAGGCTCTTGAGAATACTGAAGCCCAGTTGAATCTTGCGCCGCTTGTTACAGAGTATATTGAAATCAATTATGCCGAAGCGCAGACTCTGGCAGACCTGCTGTCCGGTGAAACAGGCAGCATACTCTCGGAAAGAGGGGCCGCTCGCGTTGATCTGAGAACCAATACCCTGATTGTCCAGGATATTGCGAGTGTTATCGAGGACGTGCGTGACATGATTCGTCGCCTGGATATCCCTGTTCGCCAGGTATTAATCGAGGCCCGTATTGTTAATGCCTCAACCAACTTCAGCGATGCCCTGGGTATCCGCTGGGGTGGCGCACAGAGATTCCCGGATGCTGGTGACCGCTTTGTTATTACCGGTAACCAGGAAGCCAGTATCGAGTATGGCAGCAACATTAATGACGCACTTACAGGTGCTGTTGGGGGCGCAGCCGGGGGAACTCTTGCACCTCCTTCATTCCCTGATGCCCTGTTTGTAGACATGGGTGTGCAGTCGCCGTCGTCCATTGCTCTGGGATATGCGGGTAGCAAGGGGCTTCTTGAGCTTGAGTTGTCTGCGCTGGAAGCCAGTGGTAACGGTGAGGTTATTGCCCAGCCCAAGGTAACTACACAGGATCAGCAGCAGGCCAGAATAGAATCTGGATTGCAGATTCCCTATCAGTCACAGGCTGGTGGTACCGCCGGTGGTACAGCCGTTGAATTTATTGCCGCTGTTCTGGCGCTGGAAGTAACACCGCAGATTACGCCGGATGGTAGGATCAATATGCTACTGACCATTGACCAGGACTCTGTTGTACCCGGTGCTGGTGCCGTACCCTCTATTTCCACGAATTCGGTCAATACCCGTGTGTTGGTGAATGATGGTGATACAATTGTTCTCGGCGGCGTGTTCCGCGAGGAAGTGACCACGACGGTGTCCAAGACGCCGATCCTGGGTGACATTCCCTATGTTGGCAATATGTTCAAAAGAACCGAGAATTCAGAAACGAAAACGGAATTGCTGATTTTTATCACGCCTTCTATCATTAACGAATTCATGTAAACATCATCCCTCTCGCAGGGATTGATTCCGACATACTGATTATCGGTATGCCGGAATTTTGCTTTTGGTATGCAGGAATTCTCACAGTAAATCACAAGTAATGAAAAAAGCACTGGACAACATATTCCTGGTTGGACCCATGGGTGCCGGCAAGACAACCATAGGTCGCCAGCTTGCCCGTGAGATGAAAAAAGAGTTTGTCGATTCCGATCACGAAATTGAAGAAAGATCAGGAGCCAACATTTCCTGGATATTTGATGTGGAAGGTGAGGCCGGTTTTCGCAAAAGGGAAAAGAAGGTCATCGAGGAACTGACCGGGCGCAAGGATATCGTGCTGGCTACCGGTGGCGGTGCTGTGCTTGCGCCTGAAAACAGGAAATACCTGCACAGCAGGGGCACGGTGATCTACCTGATGGCAACAATCGGGCAGCAGGTTGAACGAACCAAGCATGACCAGCGCCGCCCCCTCATCCAGGATGTGGATGATATCAGGGGAAAACTGACGGAATTGATGGAGATTCGTGACCCCCTGTACAGGGAAATTGCCGATTACGTTGTCATGACGAACAGGCGCAGCCCCAAGTCCGTAAGCACTGAAATCATGAAGCAATTGTTCGGGGATGAAGTCCATGAGCAATAAGCAGTCCTCCATGGGCAGGCAGCTTGTCGATGTGAACCTGGGCGACAGGAGTTACCCGATTCATATTGGCAGTGCGTTGCTTCAGGACAGCTCGCTGCTCAAACCCCATATTCGTGGGCGCCAGGTATGCGTGGTCAGCAATGACACCGTCGCACCAATCTACATGGACCAGGTCTGTGAGGCATTGGCCGATTTTGATGTTGAGCAATTTGTCTTTCCCGACGGTGAGGCATACAAGACGCTTGATACAGTAAGTACGCTTTACGATTTTCTGCTGGAGAAGAGGTTCAGTCGTTCATCGACATTGGTCGCCCTGGGTGGCGGTGTCGTCGGCGATATGGTCGGTTTTGCGGCAGCCACTTACCAGCGTGGTATAGATTTTATCCAGATACCCACCACCCTGCTGTCGCAGGTCGATTCTTCCGTGGGTGGTAAGACAGGCGTCAACCGCCCGCTGGGTAAAAACATGGTGGGGGCGTTTTACCAGCCCCGGTGTGTCATTGCAGACTGCAGCACACTGGACACCTTGCCTGATCGTGAGCTCAAGGCCGGGCTTGCCGAAGTCATCAAGTATGGCCTGATCAACAACCGGGAGTTCCTGGCATGGCTGGACGCCAACATGGAAAAGCTGCTGGCGAGGGATGCGGATGCCCTGGCCTATGCGATCAGGGTGAGCTGTGAAGAAAAGGCAGATATCGTGTCCCAGGATGAAACAGAATCAGGCATCAGGGCCATCCTGAACCTGGGGCATACTTTCGGGCATGCGATTGAAACCGCCATGGGCTACGGTAACTGGCTCCATGGTGAGGCTGTGGCCACAGGCATGGTGATGGCTGCAGATTTTTCCCGTCGGGAAGGGCTGCTCAATGAAGATGATGCCCGTTATGTGGGTGAGCTGATACAGCGTGCCGGCCTGCCAGTGACAGCACCACCGCAGATGGATGCAGAGGCTTTCATTGCGTTGATGAGTCGTGACAAGAAGGCTGATTCCGGCAAGGTGAAACTGATACTGCTGGAGCAGTTGGGTAAAGCTGTAGTTACCGACGTCATGGACCTGCAAACTCTTACCCGTCACATTTCAGCAGGGCTGCAGGGCCGTCCCTGATAGTGTTGGTATTCTGGCCTGGCTTGCCGGTGTGCAGTTACCGGCCCGGGGCCAAAGTAGTCGAAAACTCCCGCAACCCCGCCCGGTACTGGCTTCCCTCCCCTTTGAAGGCCTGGTATGGATTGCTGCACCCCGCATGAATACTGGACTTGCAGGCAAACAATAGGGCTATTTCCCAATTGCCCGGCCTTATCCTATTGTGTAAAATGACCGGCTCCTTTGCGACAAATTCAAGGTAGTTCTTCTTCCTTAGTTTATCCCCCAAGTTATTGATTTGAGAAGGAATTATGAGGACGGGTCTGTATCATCCAGATGAGTTCAGAGATAACTGTGGCTTCGGGCTTGTAGCCCAGATTGAAGGCAAGCCCAGTCATGACCTGCTGGAAACGGCAATTAACTCACTGACCTGCATGACGCATCGTGGCGGTATCGCTGCGGACGGTGTGACAGGTGACGGCTGCGGCCTGCTTATGCAGTTGCCGGATTCCTTCCTGCGTGAAATCGGCAGGGAGTTGTTCAAGACTGAACTGTCGGAATCCTATGGCTTGGGCATGGTCTTTCTCAGTCAGGATCCGAAGAAAGCGACAGACGCCAAGTTTGTCGTGGATGAGGAACTCGAACGCCAGGGCCTGGATGTGCTCGGCTGGCGAATGGTGCCCTGTGATGACTCTGTGTGCGGCCGCATGGCATTGGCCAACATGCCGACTATTGAGCAGGTATTTGTCAATGCGCCAGGTTTGTCGAAGAAAGAGCTCACCGTCAAACTGTTCATTGCCCGCCGCAAGGCCGAGATTCGCCTGGCCGCAGACGAAGATTTTTATATCTGCAGCCTCTCCAATTCGGTGATTTCCTACAAGGGCCTGATGATGCCCGTGGACCTGCCCAACTTCTACAAGGACCTCAAGGATCCGCGTATCGAAGTGGCCATGTGTACTTTCCACCAGCGTTTTTCCACCAATACCCTGCCCAAGTGGCCGCTGGCCCAGCCGTTTCGCATGCTCGCCCATAACGGTGAAATCAATACTATCCGTGGTAATCGCAACTGGTCCGTTGCCCGTGTGAACAAGTTCAAGTCCGAGGCCATTCCCAACATTGAGGAACTGGCACCACTGGTCAATTTCACCGGTTCGGATTCCTCCAGTATGGACAACATGCTCGAGCTGCTGACAACCAGCGGTATGGACCTATACCAGGCCATCCGGCTCATCATGCCGCCCACCTGGCAGAACATGGAAAACATGGATGCCGACTTGCGCAGCTTCTATATTTTCAACTCCATGCACATGGAACCATGGGATGGACCGGCCGGTGTGGTACTTACCGATGGCCGCTTTGCCGCCTGTGTCCTGGACAGCAATGGCCTGCGGCCTTCCCGTTGGGTGATGACCAAGAATGGCTACCTGACTGCGGCTTCCGAAATCGGTGTGAATGATTACAAGCCTGAAGACGTGATTGCCAAGGGCCGTGTCGGTCCTGGCCAGATCCTGGTAGTTGATACCCAGGAAGGCAAGATCATGCATACCGATGATGTCTCTGACTACCTGAAAGTGCGCCAGCCCTATGCAAAATGGGTCAGGGATAACACCAGCTATCTTGAATCCAAGCTGTCTGAAGACACGGCCGAACTGCGCCCGATGCAGGAAGAGGATTGTGAGCGTTACATGAAGATGTTCCAGGTGACCTTTGAGGAAACCGACCAGGTCTTCAGGCCTCTTGCAGAGAAAGGCGCCGAAGGCACCGGCTCCATGGGCGACGATACGCCTATTGCGGTGCTTTCCCGTCACGTGCGTCCGCTGTATGACTATTTCCGCCAGCAGTTTGCCCAGGTGACCAATCCGCCAATTGACTCATTGCGCGAAACCATTGTCATGTCCCTGGAAACCCGGCTTGGCAAGGAACTGAATCTTTTTGAAGAAACACCGGAACATGCCGACCGGATCGTGTTGCATTCTCCGGTCCTGTCACCGCGCAAGTTTTTCACACTCCAGAATATAGAAAGGGAAGGTTTTACCGGTGCCCGAATCAGCCTGGCGTATGACCAGGCTGTTAGCCTGGAACAGGCAATTCGCCAGGTGACTGAAGAAGCAGAGCGCCATGTCCGCGAAGGCAAGGTGATGTTGTTCCTGTCAGAACGCCTGCCGGAAAAAGGGCAACTGGTGATCAATGCCTTGCTGGCCACTGCGGCTGTGCATCACGCCTTGAGCGTGAAAGGGCTGCGCTGTGATACCAACCTGATCGTAGAAACCGGATCGGCCCGTGATTCTCACCAGATAGCCTGCCTGATTGGTTATGGTGCCACTGCCGTGTATCCATACCTGAGCTATGATGTCATTGACAGCATGATCAGCAAGAACGTCCTGCGCATGGGGTCGCTTGAGGCCCACAAGAATTATCGCAAGGCGATCAACAAGGGCTTGCTGAAAATTCTGTCCAAGATGGGTATCAGTACCATTACCTCCTATCGCGGTGCGCAGTTGTTTGAAATCGTTGGCCTGGCGGAAGACGTGGTGGACTTGTGTTTCCCCGGTGCGCCCAGCCGTATCAGTGGTGCCAACTTCTCTCACCTGCAGCATGACTCTGAAATCCTGGTGCGTGATGCGCACCTGCCGCGCAAGAAAATGCAGCAGGGCGGATTGCTCAAGTATATCCATGGTGGTGAATACCATATGATCAATCCGGACGTGGTCCGGACTATCCAGGATGCAGTACAAACAGGCGATTACGAGAAATACCGTGCCTTTGCCCAGCTCGTGGACAACAGGCCGCTGTCGACCATTCGCGACATGTTCACCCTGCGCGAAGATGTTGAAGCCATTGATCTGGATAAAGTGGAACCGGTTGAAGAGATTCTGAAACGTTTTGATTCCGCCGGTATGTCTCTGGGAGCCCTGTCTCCTGAAGCCCATGAAGCCCTGGCCCAGGGAATGAACAGGCTGGGTGGCCGCTCCAATTCCGGTGAGGGTGGAGAAGATCCCGCACGCTTTGGTACAGACCGCGTCAGCAAGATCAAGCAGATTGCCTCCGGGCGCTTTGGTGTCACTCCACATTACCTGGTCAACGCCGAAGTACTGCAAATCAAGATTGCCCAGGGTGCCAAGCCCGGTGAAGGTGGGCAGTTGCCGGGCGGCAAGGTCAATGCGCTCATTGCCCGCCTGCGTTATTCCGTGCCGGGTGTGACCCTGATTTCGCCACCACCGCATCATGATATTTATTCCATTGAAGACCTGGCCCAGCTGATTTTCGATCTCAAGCAGGTCAATCCCGATGCCCTGGTCAGCGTGAAACTGGTTTCCGGGCCTGGTGTCGGCACTATTGCAGCCGGTGTGGCCAAGGCCTATGCCGACCTGATTACCATTTCCGGCCATGACGGTGGCACCGGCGCGAGTCCGCTGACGTCCATCCGCTATGCCGGCACGCCCTGGGAAATGGGCCTGAGTGAAGTACAGCAGGCACTGCGTGCCAATGACCTGCGCGGGCGTATTCGCCTGCAGGCAGACGGCGGCCTGAAGACCGGTCTTGATGTCATCAAGGCGGCCATCCTGGGTGCCGAGAGTTTCGGCTTTGGCACCATCCCGATGGTTGCCCTGGGTTGCAAGTACCTGCGTATCTGTCACCTGAACAATTGCGCCACCGGTGTTGCAACACAGGACAAGCGCCTGCGTGACAAGCATTTCATCGGCCAGGCAGAAATGGTGATGAATTACTTCCAGTTCGTCGCCAAGGATACGCGCCAGTGGCTGGCTCGCCTGGGTATCGAAAAACTGACAGACATTATCGGCAGGACCGACCTGCTGGAGCGCTTGCCTGCACAAACAGAAAAGCAGGCCAACCTGGATTTCTCGCGCCTTTTATTCAATGACCTGATTACGGAAGACAAGGAACGCTTTTGTGTCACTGAAAAGAATGAGCCCAAGGACAAGGGTGAACTGGCCGAGCAAATGGTTGTCGATATCCTGCCTGCCATCGAGAACAAGAGCGGTGGTATTTTCAACTACAAGGTCCAGAACTTTAACCGTTCCATCGGTGCCCGGCTTTCCGGTGAGATTGCCCGACGCTATGGCAACCAGGGCATGGTGGATGCACCCGTTAACCTCAGGTTGAACGGCTCCTGCGGGCAGAGCTTTGGTGTCTGGAATGCCGGCGGTCTGCACATGCACCTGACTGGTGATGCCAACGACTATGTCGGCAAGGGTATGGCCGGCGGCAAGCTGGTTGTCGTGCCTCCGCAGGGCAGCACGTTCAAGACGCAGGATACGTCCATTATTGGTAATACCTGCCTGTACGGTGCAACCGGGGGCAAACTGTTTGCATCCGGTACGGCCGGTGAGCGCTTTGGTGTGCGCAACTCCGGCGCCCATGCGGTCGTGGAAGGGGTCGGTGACCACTGCTGTGAATACATGACCGGCGGCCTTATTACTGTGCTGGGGCGTACCGGCCACAATTTCGGTGCAGGCATGACCGGTGGTTTCGCCTATGTGCTGGACCTGGACAAGGACTTTGTCGATAAATACAACCATGAGCTGGTTGAAGTACACCGTATTCGCATGGAAGGCATGGAAGAGTACCGCAGCCATCTGCGCAGCGTGATAGAAGAATTTGTCATCGAAACCGGCAGCGACTGGGGCAGGCATATCCTGGAGAACTTCATGGATTACACCCGCAAGTTCTGGCTGGTCAAACCCAAGGCAGCAAGTCTGAAAATGCTCCTTAATGATGTTACGGTGACGGGGAACTGATATGTCTGACATTATTGCCCGTTCAAAAGATACGTTCCGGTTTGTTACCGAAGAGCGCGAAGATCCCAAGAAGAAACCGCTCGATGTGCGCAAGCACCAGTTCGTGGAGATTTATCATCCGTTTGAAACGGAAGACGCCCAGGTACAGTCCGAGCGCTGCCTGGAATGCGGCAACCCGTATTGTGAATGGAAGTGTCCGGTTCACAACTATATTCCCAACTGGCTGAAGCTGGCACAGGAAGACAATATCCTGGAGGCCGCGGAATTGTGCCACCAGACCAATACCCTGCCTGAAGTGTGCGGCCGCATCTGTCCCCAGGACAGGCTGTGTGAAGGCGCCTGTACGCTCAATGACGGTTTTGGTGCAGTAACTATCGGTAATGTTGAGAAATACATTGTCGACAAGGCGCTGGAAATGGGCTGGCGTCCTGATATGTCCGACGTGGTACCCAACGGCAAACGTGTTGCCATTATCGGTGCCGGTCCTGCCGGTCTGGGTTGTGCCGACGTCCTGGTACGCGCCGGTGTGAAACCTGTTGTCTTTGACAAGTATCCCGAGATTGGCGGCCTGCTGACTTTTGGTATTCCCATGTTCAAGCTGGAAAAAAGTGTCATGCACCTGCGTCGTGAAGTCTTCGAGGACATGGGTATCGAGTTTCGCCTGAACACCGAAGTGGGCCGCGATATTCCGTTCCAGAAAATTGTCGATGAATTTGATGCCGTGTTCCTGGGTATGGGCACCTATACCTACATGAAAGGCGGTTTTCCGGGTGAAGACCTTGCCGGTGTTTACGAGTCCCTGCCATACCTGATTGGCAACACCAACCACCACATGAAATACCAGGATGGCATGGCCGAATACATCAGCATGAAAGACAAGAAAGTCATCGTGCTCGGTGGTGGTGATACCGCCATGGACTGTGTGCGAACTGCCGTGCGCCAGGGCGCCCAGTCTGTCACCTGTGTTTACCGTCGTGACAAGGAAAACATGCCTGGCTCCAGGCGCGAAGTCAGCAATGCGAAACAGGAAGGTGTGAAGTTCATTTTCAATCACCAGCCCAAGGAAATTATTGGCGACAAGGGAAATGCCGCCGGTGTGAAATTCGTCAAGACCCGCATGGGTAAACCGGATGCCAATGGTCGCCGCCAGGCTGAAGAGATTCCCAACAGTAAAGTCGTCATGGAAGCCGATGCCGTGTTGATTGCCTTTGGCTTTCAACCCAGCCCGGCCCCCTGGTTTGCCGATTTTGATATCAATACTGATGACAGGGGCAGGGTGCTCGCACCGGAACACAGCGACTATCCCTTCCAGACCACGAATCCCAAGATTTTCTCGGGCGGTGATATGGTCCGGGGTGCGGATCTTGTCGTAACAGCTATCTGGGAAGGCCGGCAGGCCGCTGGCGGAATCCTGGATTACCTGGAAGTCTGATCACCACTTCATGACTGAACTGAAAAACGACCGTTTCCTTCGCGCCCTGCTTCGGCAGGATGTAGATGTCACTCCCGTATGGATGATGCGCCAGGCGGGCCGTTACCTGCCGGAGTACCGGGAAGTGCGCGCCCAGGCCGGTGATTTCATGAGCCTGTGCCAGAATCCCGAGCTTGCCTGTGAAGTGACCCTGCAACCCTTGCGCCGCTACGCCCTGGATGCTGCCATCCTTTTTTCCGATATCCTGACCATTCCCGATGCCATGGGCCTGGGACTGTATTTTGAACAGGGTGAAGGGCCTAAATTCAAAAACCCCGTCCAGACGCCGGATGCGGTTGAAGCGCTCAATGTTGTGGATACGGAAAAAGACCTGGGTTATGTCCTGGATGCTGTGAAACTCATTCGTCGTGAACTGAACGGTTCTGTACCTTTGATCGGTTTTTCCGGCAGTCCCTGGACTGTGGCCACCTACATGGTGGAAGGCGGTTCCAGCAAGGAGTTTGCCCGCATCAAATCCATGATGATGAATACGCCGGCAGTCATGCATGAACTGCTCGACAAGCTGACAGAGTCCGTCACGGGTTACCTGAATGCGCAGATCAGGGCGGGTGTACAGGCAGTACAGATTTTCGATACCTGGGGCGGTGCACTCAGTGCCCATGCCTACAAAGAGTTTTCCCTGGCTTACATGAAAAAAATTGTGGCCGGCCTGATACGTGAGCATGACGGGCAGAAGATTCCGGTCATTCTCTTTACCAAGAACGGCGGGCACTGGCTCGAGCAGATCGTGGAAAGCGGCTGTGACTGTGTTGGCCTGGACTGGACCATTCCCATCAACGAAGCACGTGCACGAGTAGGTGACAAGGTGTCGCTGCAGGGCAATATGGACCCGGCCGTTCTTTACGGCGATGACGCATCCATCAGGAAGGAAGTCGGCCTGATCCTGGAGCAGTTTGGTTCAGGGAACGGCCATGTCTTCAACCTGGGGCACGGTATACACCAGCACGTGAACCCTGATCGTGTGACAGCCTTTGTCGATGCTGTCCATGAACTGTCTGCCCAGTATCACAACTGACCGCCGCCATGGCGATTTCCCCGGATATTTCTGAATACGCCTTTGTTTCCATCGGCGCCAACCTGGACTCATCCCTGGGTACACCTGCAGATACTATTGCCTTTGCCATGGACAAATTGGCAGAACTTTCCGATGCCCCCCTGCTGACCTCCTCGATATATCTCACCTCCCCGGTAGACAGTCCGAAGGGCACGCCGGATTTTCACAATGCCATGGTGGGTCTCATTCCTCGCCACAATGAGACGCCTCACTCCCTGCTCAGAAAACTGCAAGGGATCGAGAACAGTGCCGGAAGAACACGCTCGGGAATCATCAACGAGGCGAGAACGCTGGATCTTGATCTTGTGTTATTTGGAAAGCAGACATGCGATGACGAGGAATTGCAGTTGCCGCATCCCCGGGCGCTTGCCAGGAAATTTGTACTGGTTCCTCTTTGTGAACTTGCCAGTGAGGATTTCGTTTTTCCGGGAACCGATGAAACCCTGGCAGACAGCCTTCTGAAAATTCAGGATCAGGAATTGAAGCCGGCCTGAGACGCTAGCTCATAAAAATAACTTTGATCGGGGCCAAAAAAAACCCCGGCAGGGTTGCCGGGGTCAGTGGGGACTCTCTGACTATTTCCAGTGTGTCTCTGGCCTTCAGGCGGTGCGTGGGACAAGGCAGCCTTTTGCAGGCATGTCGTCAACCTGTCAAGAAAGGCTAACGCAGCCCCATGTGCCGCCTGAAGGCCCCGAAGGGCGGGGCCTGAAACGCCCCGCTGCTGCGTTGCAGCCCTTACTAATAGTGTCGCTATGAGTGGCGGACTGCGCCTTCCATCGCAGCATTTCAGATCCCCGCAGAGACATACTGGAAATAGTCAAAGAGTCCCCAGACTAGTGAGACCAAAATCATCAGAGGAATGATTTGATTGCAATCTTACGCTCTTCCCCTTTTCGGTCTGCGAATTGACTCACATTACCCCTGGGTTGACGTGAATTGCGTCACAAATCAGAGGTGAATATCGGGAAGTGGACTAGATATCCAGTTCGCGGGTGAGGTCGAAACCTCCCTTGTCATTCAACTCAAAGTCACCATCCATGACGGCATAGAGCCATGCCGCAGACTTCTTCATGCCGCCCAGCGGATACAGGTGACAAAGGGTAATGCCGCACTCAGGATCATTGGCCTGGTAATTGGCCAGGTCGCGAGTGATCTTGTCCGGCATGCGCGTGGTCATCAACTTGGCGATGTTTGCCGCCTGGCGTGTAAGAACGCGCATGGAAGGACCAATGCCGCAGGCCTTGGCATGACCCATCAGGGTCTTGATGGTGGCCAGGCCCGGAATGCCGATGTGGATAGGCAGTTCATTACCTTCAGCGCGGATTTTCTTGTCCCAGGCAATGATGGGTTCTGCTTCAAAACAGAACTGTGTCGTGATGTACATGTCGATGCCATTTTCCTTCGCATAGACATTTTTCTCCAGCAAGGCCTTGGTGACTTCTTCCGATGGAATATCAGGTGAGCCTTCAGGATGGCCGGCTACACCCAGCTTGGTGATGCCGTATTTCTGAAACAGGTCCAGCTTCAGGATTTCCATTGAGCTGGAGAAATCGCCAACCGGGTTATCCACGCCGCCACCAATGAGCAGGGCTTCTTCAACACCGCACTCGTCCTGGAAAATTTTCAGGTTTTCCTCGAAGAATGCCTTGTTGGGAATGGAACGGGCAGCGAAATGCGGAACCGGCTTCATGCCTTCGGCATGCAGGCGCTGTACAGTGGCCACGGTATCCCTGATATCAGAGCCAGGCAGGAAGGTGACAAAGACAGTTGTGCCCGGACGCAGGAGATCCCTGAAGTCCTCGATTTTTTTGGCGCCGCCCGGTGTGACCTCAACGGAGGTATTTTCCAGGAACTTGAGAATATTTTGTTTATCGTCTGACATGGTTATTTCACCCAGCAGTAGGCCTCTTTAGATTATGTTCGGATATGCCTTCCCCGGCGCAAACGGCAGATAATCAGAGGGGTTAAAGTCGAAAAAGGCGCTATTTTATAGACTTGCTCGCTCGCGGGCAAACGCCTGTATTGCCCGGGTCAGGGTACCCAGATCATCCGGGTTAATGCAATAGGGCGGCATGATATAGACCAGCCTGCCAAAGGGCCGAATCCAGGCTCCGCGGGCGACGAAAAAGGCCTGGGCATGGGCCATATCGATCGGCTCGACCATCTCGACCACACCGATTGCGCCCAGAACCCGGACGTCGGCAACCGAGGATTCCTGCCGGCAAGGCGCCAGTTCTGTTTCCAGCTGGGCGGCGATACGCTCAACCGAGGATTGCCATCCGGTGCTTTCCAGCAAGTCGATTCTGGCATTGGCACAGGCGCAGGCCAACGGATTGCCCATGAAGGTGGGGCCATGCATGAAGACGCCGCCGTTTTCTGAAATCACGCTGGCAATATCTTCAGTACATAGCGTGGCGGCCAGTGTCATGTAACCGCCGGTCAGGGTTTTCCCCAGGCACATGATGTCCGGGGAAATACCGGCATGATCACAGGCAAACATTTTGCCCGTGCGCCCGAACCCGGTGGCTATTTCATCGGCAATGAGCAGCACATCATGGTCATGGCAAAGCTGCCTGACCCTGGCCAGGTAATCGGCGGAATAAAAATACATTCTGCCTGCCCCCTGTACGATGGGTTCAAGAATGACGGCAGCGATTTCCTGGCTGTGCTGCGCCAGCAGTTGCTGCATGTTGTCCAGGTCATCCTGGCGAGCGGTTTTGCCAAAACGGCATTGGGGAGCATTCGCAAAATACTGCTGTGTCAGGACGCCGGCAAAGCGGTCATGCATGCCGGTGACCGGATCACAGACGCTCATGGCGGCAAAGGTATCCCCGTGGTAACCGTTGCGAATGGCCAGCATACGGGTGCGTCCGGATTGCCCCCGGGCCTGCCAGTACTGGATGGCCATTTTCATGGCGACCTCCACGGCAACTGAGCCACTGTCACACAGGAATACTTTCTGCAGGGGCTCAGGTGACAGGGCCACCAGTTTTTTGCCAAGGGCGACGGCGGGCTCATGTGTAATACCACCGAACATGACATGGGCCATGTTATCCAGCTGTTTCTTTACCGCGGAATTCAAGGCAGGGTGGTTATAACCATGCAGAACACTCCACCAGGAGGCCATGCCATCCACCAGGGATTCACCGGACTCCAGTAACAGGTTGACGCCTTCCGCCCGAACCACCGGATAAACCGGTAATGGGTTGTCCATGGAGGTGTAGGGATGCCAGAGATGTTCCCTGTCAAAATCGAGATCAATCATGGCAGCAATTTTAGGGGATTGGGGCGGGAAGTCCTAATAAAACCGGGGGCCCGGCTGCGCCGGGAGGAACAAGGGACAAGTAGCAAGGGACAAGGAACGACACGTTGGGCCTGAACGAATGTCCGGGGTGTCGTAGGTCGGGATAGACGCGAAGCGTCGTTTCCCGACGCGGGGATTTACCTCATGTGAAATTTTTTGTCGGCAAACGCTTCGCTCATGCCGACCTACAAAAATACGAATAAACGCCATTGTTCAGGGAGTACGCTTGACATAAAAAAACGGCAAATCATCTTGTCCCTTGTCCCTTGTCCCTTGTCCCTTGTCCCTTGTCCCTTGTCCCTTGTCCCTTGTCCCTTCAAACCACCGTCCGCGCCAATGCCCACACATGCACTTCGCAGGCTCCCCCTTTAAGCAGAACTCGCGCCATCTCATTGACCGTGGTGCCAGTGGTGACGACATCATCCACGATGGCGACGGGGGTACTGGAGGGAATCTTTACTGCCGGATTGAGTTGAAAAGCGCCACGCAGGTTCTTCCGGCGCTGTGCTGCACCGAGGCCGGTCTGGTGTGGCGTATCCCGGGTCCGGATCACCAGCTCTGGCGCTACGGGAATACCGGTATCCCGGGATAGCCAGCGAGCCAGTTGCAGTGACTGGTTGTAACCGCGCTGACGCAGGCGCCTGGCATGCAAGGGCACAGGCAGGAGCAATCCGGGTAATTGTTCTTGAGTGTAGGCGGATTGGAGCAGTTCTCCCAGACTGCTTGCCAGGACGCGGCCATTGACCAGTCGGTCGTTGTATTTGAAGCCGGCAACCAGCGCTGTCACGGGAGGCTTGTAGTCCAGGGTGGCGATCATGCGAGCATAAAACGGGGGGTGCACCAGGCAGCGACCACAACGTGTTTGGGCATATTCGCCAGGTGGCAGGGGCAGGGCACAGCAATGACAGGGATGCTGAATACGCGGCAGGGACCACTGGCAGGCACGGCACAGGTCAGTGCGTTGTTGCCCGGGTTGCCTGCAAAGCACGCAGACTGGTGGAAACAGCCTGAATTGAACAAAATTTAACCACTTGTAAATGCTTTCTGAAATTCTGGTTGACATGATAGAATGCATCCCTGCGCCGGCCCCTCCAGTGTAGTGGTAAATGCACTGGCTGCCGCGGCCACATGTTCATCTGCTTAACCGAATCAGCCAAGACAATTCCAGGAACCATTGCCATGACAACACTCCTTCGCCATGACTGGTCATTTGAGGAGGTACAGTCTCTGTACAGCCTGCCATTCAATGACCTGCTTTTCCGCGCCCAGAGTATTCACCGGGAAAACTTTGACCCCAATGCCGTCCAGGTGAGCACGCTGTTGTCCATCAAGACTGGTGCCTGCCCGGAGGACTGCAAATACTGCTCACAGAGTGGTCACTACAATACGGAGCTGGAAAAGGAAAAGCTGCTGGCCGTGGAAAAGGTACTGGAAGAGGCGCGCCAGGCAAAAGCCAGCGGATCCTCACGCTTCTGCATGGGCGCCGCGTGGAAACATCCTTCGGCAAAAGACTTTCCCCATGTGCTGGAAATGGTCAAGGGGGTGCGCGCCCTGGGTATGGAAACCTGCATGACCCTGGGAGCGTTGAGTAAGGAACAAAGCCAGGCACTGGCCGAAGCCGGCCTGGATTATTACAACCACAATATCGATACCTCGCGCGATTACTATAAAACCATTATCAGTACCCGCACCTTTGAAGACCGCCTGGATACTTTGGACAATGTCCGCGAGGCCGGCATCAAGGTCTGTTGTGGTGGCATTGTCGGCATGGGTGAAGAACTCAATGATCGTATCGAATTCCTGAAAGAACTGGCGAACCTCCCCCATCACCCGGAAAGCGTGCCGATCAATAACCTTGTCAAGATCAAGGGGACCCCCCTGGAAGATGCAAAAGACCTGGAGCCCTTCGAGTTTGTCCGCATGATTGCCGTGGCCAGGATTCTCATGCCGGCTTCCCATGTCAGGTTGTCCGCAGGCCGTGAAGAAATGAATGACCAGATGCAGGCACTATGTTTCTTCGCAGGCGCTAATTCCATTTTCTATGGTGAGAAGCTGTTGACCACTTCCAATCCCCTGGAAAACGATGATTTGCAGTTGTTCAAACGCCTGGGCATTCACCCTGAAGAAGTGGAAGTCCACACCGACGGTGAGCCTGTCATGGCGCCGCCACAGGCAGCTTCGTCAGCCTTTTACGATGCCATGAACGGGTAGCCGTTACCTTTATTGTGAAAACCTTTCGGCAGGACCTTCGCCAGCAGCTGCAAGCCAGGGAGCAGGCTTCCCTCATGCGGCAAAGACGGACGTTGTACTCCCCCCAGGGCTCGGAAATTATCCTGGATGGCGAGCATGTCACCAGTTTTTGCAGCAATGATTACCTTGGGCTGGCCGGTCATCCGGATGTCGTCCAGGCCTTTCATGCAGGCCTGGATAACTTTGGTGCCGGCAGTGGCGCCTCTCACCTGGTCAGTGGCCACAGCGCTCCCCACCATGCCCTGGAAGAAGAACTGGCTGCCTTTACCGGGCGCAGCAGGGCACTGGTGTTCTCCAGTGGTTACATGGCCAATGTGGGTGTGATCACTACGCTCCTGGGTAAAGATGACGCTGTTGTAGAAGACAGGCTCAACCATGCTTCCCTGCTTGATGGCGGCCTGTTCAGTGGTGCTGCCTTCAAGCGCTATGCCCACCTGGACAATGAAGCATTGGCTGGTGTGCTGGAAAAAATCACCGGCAAGCGAAAACTGGTGATCTCCGATGGCGTGTTCAGCATGGACGGGGATATGGCCAACCTGCCCGGGCTGGCCGCAACAGTATCTGCCCATGATGGTCTGCTGATGATCGATGATGCCCATGGCTTTGGTGTGCTTGGTGACAACGGCGGCGGCACAGTCGCTTACTGGCAGCAGCAGGGCCATATCCTGGATGAAGAAAACCTCCAGGTACTCGTTGGCACTTTTGGCAAGGCCTTTGGCAGCAGCGGGGCCTTCGTGGCCGGTAGCGAAGAATTGATCGAAACCCTTATCCAGTTCTGTCGCCCCTATATCTATACAACCGCCATGCCGCCGGCCCAGGCAGAAGCCATTCGCACCAGTCTCAGGCTGGTGCAGAAAGATCGCTGGCGCCGTGAGTACCTGGCGCAGATGATCAGCCGTTTCAGGACTCACTGTGAAGAGCTTGGACTGACGCTTCTGCCCTCCATGACTCCCATTCAGGCCATAGTGCTGGATGATGTGGACCTTGCACTGGAAGCCAGTGAACAATTATTTGAGGACGGCCTGTTCGTGTCGGCCATTCGCCCGCCGACCGTACCGGCAGGCACTGCGCGATTGCGGGTCACGTTCAGTGCCATACATACAGAAGACCAGTTTCTGAAACTTCTCGATGGCATGGTGAAAGTGGCTCACCTGTATCACAGCCGGGAGCAGGCCTCATGAGTGCCTGTCACCCCTTGCCTGGCCTGGAGCAGGTAGCCCGCTCCTTCGGTAAAGCCGCTGCCAGCTATGATCGATATGCGCAATTCCAGCGCGATGTGGCGGACAGGCTGCTTGCAGCCATGGTGCCTGAACCTGCAGCGCAGATACTGGACCTGGGCAGTGGCACAGGTTACTGCGCCGAGCAATTGCGAAAGCGTTACCCGCAACCAACCATTACCAATCTTGATGTGGCAAAGCCCATGCTTGCCTACGCCCGCGACCTGGCGAGTGCGGATAACCAGCACTGGGTGTGCAGCGATGCCCAGTGCCTGCCCTTTCGGGATAACAGCTTTGACCTGGCCGTCTCCAGCCTGACCCTGCAGTGGTGCCCGCAGCCGGCACAATACTTTGCCGAGTTGTATCGTGTCCTGAAACCAGGTGGCAGGGCATGGGTCAGCACACTGGCCGTCAATACACTCAAAGAATTACGGGAAAGCTGGGCCATGGTGGACAGCTATGTGCACGTGAACAGCTTCCTGGAAGTGGCGGCTATAAAAGAAGCGGTCCTGGCAGCACCTTTTACCCACCACGACATCAGTAATGAGCAGGAATATTATTACTACGAGTCACTGGCAGCCCTGACCCGGGAATTGAAAGGAATCGGCGCCAACAACCACAATGCGGGCCGCGCCAGTGGCCTGACGGGGAAGCAGAAATTGCGGCGGTTAAAGTCAGTCTTTGAACAGCGCCAGGTGGCAGGCCGGGGTATTCCGGTGACCTATGACCTGGTAGTGATCGCCCTGGAAAAATAGGAAACGATAGCTGCCATGGCAAAAACGTTCTTCATCACCGGTACAGACACCGATGCAGGTAAAACCCGGGTCGCCTGCGCCTTGCTGGCTGCAGGGCGGGCACAGGGCCTGTCCACGGCAGCATTGAAACCGGTGGCTGCGGGAGTCTCCGAGACACCGGCAGGCCGCTGTAATGGCGATGTCGCGTCACTGTTGCAATACTGCCAGCCTGAACTGTCGATTGATGCGATAAACCCGTTCTGTTTCGATGAACCCATCGCCCCCCATATTGCAGCCGAAAATACCGGCACCAGGCTGTCTGTGCACGACATAGCAACCCGGTGTCAGCCGGTTCTGGCACAAAAAGCGGACCTGACCCTGGTGGAAGGCGCCGGCGGCTGGAAGGTGCCGGTCAACGATACCGATACCCTGGCCGACCTGGTCAAGGCCCTCGAATTGCCGGTTATCCTGGTCGTCGGCATGAAGCTGGGTTGCCTGAATCATGCCCTGCTCACTGCCCAGGCTATTGCGGCTGACGGGCTTCAGCTGGCAGGCTGGATCGCCAATCGCGTGGATCCCGACATGCTCTATTACCAGGAAAACCTGGAGACACTGACCCGACGCCTGCAGGCGCCATTGTTCGCCGAACTGCCGTGCCTGGAGGCCGCCGACAGCGGTGCCGGCTTTATTGACCTGTCGCGGTTGCCTTGAGGCCCTGCCTATTTCCCGGGTAACCAGTGCCCGCATGGACGAAAGCGTGTACACCTTTGTATAATCTGCGCGCATTTTGCTCCGGATTTACGATCCGAATCGCGAAAGGAAAAAAGCATGAATCATCCAACACCACAGATTGTTGTCTGTGCCATTTATCATTTCGTTCGCCTCGACAATTTCGAGGCCTTGCGCGCACCCCTGTTGCAGCTCATGCAGCAACACCATGTCAAAGGCACGTTGCTGCTGGCCAGTGAAGGCATCAATGGGACCATTGCCGGTACCCGTGAAGGTATCGATGCGGTACTTGACTGGCTGCGCAGTGATCCCCGCCTGAAAGATATCGATTCCAAGGAATCCTTTGATGATGAAATTCCCTTTTACCGCGCCAAGGTAAAACTGAAAAAGGAAATCGTCACGATGGGGGTTGAAGGCATAGACCCCAACCGCAAGGTGGGCACCCATATCAAGCCACAACAGTGGAATGAACTCATTTCCGACCCCGATGTGCTGCTGATTGACACCCGCAACCGCTATGAAGTGGAAATTGGCACATTTGCCAATGCGGTCAACCCGGAAACTGACAGTTTCAGGGAGTTTCCCGATTATGTTCGCGAGCACCTGGACCCGCAGAAGCACAAGAAAATCGCCATGTTCTGTACCGGGGGGATTCGCTGTGAGAAGTCCACGGCCTACCTGAAGGAGAACGGCTTTGACGAGGTCTATCACCTGGAAGGCGGCATACTGAAATACCTGGAGGAAGTGCCCGAGGAGGAGTCGCTCTGGCAGGGGGAGTGTTTCGTCTTTGATAACCGTGTTGCCGTCAATCACCAGCTGGAGAAGGGTGGTTACGATCAGTGTCATGCCTGTCGCCTGCCAATTACCGAGGAAGACAAGCGCAGTGACAAGTACGAAAAAGGCGTCAGCTGTCCCCGTTGTTACGACAGTAAATCTGCCGACCAGAAACAGCGTTTCCGGGACAGGGAGAAGCAGATGCAGCTGGCAAAACTAAGGGGCGAAAGCCACCTGGGGTCCGAGGTGTCCGACCTGATCAGGCAGCGCAAGGCAAAGAAGATACGTCTCAAGGAAGCCCAGAAACAACATGAAACCAGTTAAATGCCAGGCGATTGACCTGAGTCATACTGACGTTTTTTCATGTTTTTTTCTTATTCAACAGGTAGTCTTAACAATTCTATAATCCAGTTCCAACAAGGCTGGCCAGGCAGTAAAAAAATACGACAAGCCTGGAAACTCAATTAAAAAAGCGGATTTCGATATGAATAAAAAATTGATGCCACTGGTTATTGTCCTGGTTGTCATACTGGGCGGGCTCTACTGGGTATTCGGCATGCCGTTGGTAGGTAATCCCGAGATTCCCACTTCGGCCGAGGCCATTGCCCGGGGGGAATATATCTACAATGCCGGTGGTTGTGGCGCCTGCCACCAGCCTGAAGGCACGGAAGCCCCTGTCGGGGGATACGTCATCGAGGTGGAAGAGCCATTTCCCAACACATTTTACACACCGAATATCACACCTGATGAAGAAACCGGGATTGGTGGCTGGACCGGGAAGGATTTCATCCTGGCGCTGAAGCATGGTCGCACACCGGGCGGTGGATTTTACTGGCCATCATTTCCTTACCGCACATACATGAACATGACCGACGAAGATGTGCTGGATCTTGCTGCATACGTCATGTCGATGGAACCTGTGCGCAACGAAGTGCCTGAACACGAATTGCCGGCCTGGCAGTTTGATTTCCTCATGGCCGGATGGAATATCCTGGCGGACTTCATGGAAGGCGAGCCTCCAGCTATTGAGGATGATCCCCAGATACAACGGGGAGCTTACCTGGCGCGGGCATTGGGTCATTGTGGCGAATGCCATACACCGAGAAACTCACTGGGTATGATGGTAATGGCTGAAGAATTTGCCGGCTCTGATATTGTGACAGCAGCTATTGATCCTGAAGGGCTTTCCAGCTGGACAGCTTATGATTTTGTCGGCCTGCTGCAACTGGGTATGACAGCAAGCTTTGATTTTGTCGGTGGAGAAATGGCTGATGTTGTTGAACATACCAGCAAACTCAGCGAAGAAGACCAGGAAGCCTACGCGGCCTTCTTTACCCGGGGTAGCACGGCCGGTGAAGGCGGAGGAGATGACTTCAATTTTGATTGATG
>Ga0181558_10000382_pt1 | contig 41597 bp, 46 predicted proteins | sample 011ome_22_FD_133754 | JGI IMG/M metagenome (GOLD analysis project Ga0181558, IMG submission 133754) | Coastal salt marsh microbial communities from the Groves Creek Marsh, Skidaway Island, Georgia - 011507BT metaG (megahit assembly) | ecosystem: Environmental > Aquatic > Marine > Intertidal... | reverse complement strand
TAAATAGGTATCCGCGCAGCCAGCAGCCCCGCAGAACACCTAAAAGCCCGCAACCGCGGGCGAAAAGGCCAGCAACCAATGACAAAGCCCGCCGGGAGAGGACTCCCAGCGGGCAAATGTCAGCACTACCAACACGAAAGTGTTAGCACGCCATTGTGGAGGTGCCGGGAATCGAACCCGGGTCCGTGCAGGCCTCTTCTGTACTTCTACGTGTGTAGCCACGCTGTCGCTACTCGACCCCCGCACTTCGTGTGGCACTGTGCGATGACGGTCCAGTCACTGTTTGGTTTTCCGCCCGCTCCCGTGACCGGAGCGATTGGTGAGTCCCCTAGCGACGCCAGACCCCGACTCGGGGACGCATCGGGCTGGCGGCTTCTCTAGTGCTTAGGCCGCGAGGGCGTAAGCGGAAGCAGTCTGCTTGTTATTGGCAGTTGTTGTTTTCCAAGGATGTTTAACGAGATCACCTCGGCTTCTCGACACGCTTCTCCAGTCAAGACATCTGCCCGTCGAAACCTGTCACCCCCCTGTTGAATTGTCATCACGCTTGCGCGCTCAGCCCTGACCAGCAGGTCCTTCGATGGTACGCCGACTTCAGGCAACAGCAAAACGGCACTGGCGAGCAGTCCCCCTCACAGCCGGCCCCTCAATCCCGTGAGGCAGCAAGGAGGTGGGCCTCGCCTTGGTCATCTGGCTCGCCGTGGGAGGGCATGCGGATGACGAGGGTTGCGACGATCACGGCGATCGGGATCGTCGTGCTCAGGAGCAGGACCATCGAGTAGTTGCCCGTGGCATCGTGTCCCAGGGAGAACAGGACGGGCCCCACGGCTGCTCCGGCGATGCCGATCGCCGTCACCACACCTCGGATCGCGCCGATATGCAGGGTGCCGAAGTAGCGGGGAAGCTCGGTGGCCTCAACCACTCGGGCCGCACCACCCGATGCCCCGATGAGCATGCCGAAGGCAATCCCACTCAGGCCGAGGGACACGACCGTTCCCAATGCCAGGCCCACTCCCATGAAGATCATGGACAGCGCAAGGACGAGCCTTGGCGATATGTGGTCCGCGAGAGCCCCGACACCCAACGTGGCGATCAAGGTTGCGACCGTCTGCGGGATGAAGTTGGCGGCCGCCTGCGTCGGCGTGAAGCCGCGACTGCCGAGCAGATCGATCTGGTGGAAGACCACGGCCGTCGTGAGGGCACCGGTCGTGGCCACGGTCGCCGTGACCAGCCAGAAGAAGGGTGAGCGCAGGGCCTCCCGCCGGCTCACGCCCCAAGCTTCCCCAGCTCCCGTCGGCGGTTCGGGATCCCCATCCATGTGCTGGCCGATGTCGCTGGGGCGATTGCGGATGAACAGCAATGCGAGAGGCACGATCACCAGCCAGATCACCAGGGCCTCGACGACCCATGCGGTCCGCCAGCCCGAGGCGTCGATGACACTTTCGATGCCCAGCGGGATGAGGGTCATGCCCACCCCGCCGGCAGCGGCGACGATGCCCATCGCCAGCCCGCGGCGTCGGCCGAACCACAGGGCAACAGAGGTCGTTGCCACCAACGACAGCGCGCCCTGACCCATCATGCGGATTCCGATGAAGCCGCCAGTCATCGTCACGATTCCGGAGACGAAGGCCATCCCCATGAGGAAGGCACCGAAGACGACGCCGATGACGGCCATGGTCCGACGGATACCGAAGCGGTCGATCGCCTGACCGATCCACGGCAGCGCGAGTGCCCCGGTGAGGGTTCCGATCAGATAGGCGGTGCTGACCTGGGTGCGGGTGATGCCAAGGTCCTCGATCATCGGGTCGACGAAGACCGAGACGCCGACCGTCTGGCCTGGACCGGTCAACGCAAGGGCGATCGCCGCGAAGACGACCATGCGCCAGCCATAGAAGCCGCGCGTGGGCGCGGGGATCATCGAAGTGCCGGAGAGGAAGCCCACGGGCTAGTCGAGACCCTTCGTGCGTCGGCCTGTCGCTCGATCGGCCTCACGCTTGGACTCGCGCTCCGCGATGGCCTGTCGCTTGTCGTAGTTCTTGCGACCTCGGGCCACGGCGATCTCCACCTTGGCGTAGCCGTCCTGGAAGTACAGCGACAATGGCACCAACGTGACACCCGTGTCCTTGACCTTCGCCGCAATGCGGCTGATCTCGTCCTTGCGCAGCAGAAGCTTGCGGGCACGCCGCGGCTCGTGATTGGTCCACGTGCCCTGCGTGTACTCGGGGATGTGGATTCCGCGGAGCCAGATCTCACCGCGGTCCAAGGTGGCGAACCCGTCGACAAGGCTCGCTCGGCCGGCACGCAGCGACTTCACCTCGGTGCCCGTGAGCACCATGCCAGCCTCGTAGACATCCTCGATCGAGTAGTCGTGGCGCGCCTTCTTGTTCTGGGCGACGAGCGTGCGCCCCTTCTCACGAGGCATGGGCGCCCTCCCCACTCTCAGCCTGAGTCTTCAAATGCTCCTGTCGCTCCTGACGGCGACGTTCGGCCAGCCGCTGGCCGTTCCAGCCGAAGATGAGCAGCACGGCGGCGGCGCCCGCGGCGAGCATGAACCACAGGTAGGCGTACATGTCGACCGAGGCGCCGAAGGGCGGGCCGTTCGGCAGGTAGTTGCGCAGGGCCGGAAGAGCAAAGAGCAGCGCGGCCGTCCACGACAGCAGCGCAGCCTCGGCCGGACGTCGATCCGCCTGCACCAGCGCTGCCGTGATCAGTGCCAGCAGTGCGAGCACACCGGCGATCGCAATGATCAGCAGGGCGAAGACTTGCGTCGAGAAGGCCCGTGTGAACGTGAGCTGGGCCATGGCAGGCTCTGGCCGATCGAGATTGCTGAAGAGGTCTATCTGCGAGTCCCAGCCGTTGACCCCACCCTCACCCTCGAGGCCGACGGGCACGTTTCCCGTCGACTCGATGGAGCCGTCGGAGTTCTTGACGTAGGTGTCAGCGGCGAAGACGAGGTTCGCCGCGTGCAGATCGAACGGATACAGAGCAGAGTCACCGTCCATGGCGAGGACCTGGTCCCGCTGCGACAGGGCCGTCCCCGCCGGGAACTTGTACTCCGTCAGACCGCTGAGATCGGTCACCGTGATCCGCAGGTTCTGACTCAGCCGGTAGTCGTCGGCCAGGTACTCATCGCCGACGATCTCGAAGCGCAGGTGAACTCGGGCCTCGTTGACGTTCGCATCCAGCGCTGCGGGCTCGACCGCGACCAGGAGTGCCTGCTGGCCGGTCTCCACTGTGGCCCCGCCTGTGACCGTGCTGCCACCCTCCGAGTTGTAGAACCGGAGGACGAGGAAGAACGACAGGGCAAACAGAGCACCCACCACGACGAGCGCCACCCACCCCCGGCGCGTGTGCGGAAGGGGCTCAAGGCTGGCGAGCGTGCTCACACCCGCAGATACTTGCGGAGCGTGAAGAAGGCAGCAAGACCGGCCAGCACGATGCCGGTGAGAAGCATGATCGGGGCGATCGCCAGAACGGCATCCCAACCGACGAAGGCCGTGAACTGGAAGGACGGGGCGAGCACACCGTCGACGACGACGATCTTCATCAGGACGAGGCCGCCGATGGCCAGCGCAGCACCGATGGCGGCGGCGAATGCCGCCTCGAGCAGGAACGGCAGCTGGATGTAGAAGTTCGAGGCGCCGACGAGCCGCATGATGCTCGTCTCCCGCCGTCGACTGAAGGCCGCGACTCGCATGGTGTTCACGATCAGCAGCACCGTGACTACGAGCATGACGACGGCGATCAGCAGGGCGATGGCCTGCAGGCCGCCCAGCAGCTGGAAGAACTTGTCGAGCACCTTGCGCTGATCGTTGACCTGCTCGATGCCGGGACGTCCGGCGAACGCTGATGCGACGACGTCGTATTTCGTCGGATCGGCGAGCTTCACGCGGAACGACTCAGGGAGGGCCTTCTCCGTGACGTTGTCGACGATCGGGGAGTTCTGGAACTGCTCCTTGAAGCGGTCGTAGGCCTCCTTCTTCGACTCGTAGTAGATCTCATCGACGAGGGGGCGCAGGCTCTCGAGGTCGGTCTTGATCTGGTCGCGCTGCGCGGCGGTCACCGCACCACCGGCACACGACGGTGTGTCGCTGCCCTTGCTGCACAGGAATATCGAGACCTCGACCTTGTCGTACCAGAAGTCCTTCATGGTCGTCACCTGCGCGCGCACGAGCAGGCTGGCTCCGAAGAGGGCGAGCGACACGGCGACCGTGATGATCACTGCCAGGGTCATCGTGAGGTTGCGGCGAAGGCCGTTGCCGACCTCACTCGCAACGAACGTTGCCCTCATCGGGCATACCCGTACACACCGCGGGACTGGTCACGGACAACATGACCGCCCTCGAGCTCGATGACGCGACGACGCATCTGGTCGACGATCTGGGAGTCATGGGTCGACATGACGACGGTCGTGCCGAGCTTGTTGATGCGGTCGAGCAGCTTCATGATGCCGACCGAGGTGCCCGGGTCGAGGTTTCCGGTGGGCTCGTCGGCGATCAGAAGCATCGGGCGGTTCACGAAAGCACGTGCGATGGCGACACGCTGCTGCTCACCGCCCGAGAGCTCATCGGGCCGACGTCCCTCCTTGCCCTCGAGGCCGACGACCTCGAGCACCTCTGGGACCACCTTCTTGATGTGCGAGGACGGCTTGCCGATGACCTCCAGCGCGAAGGCGACGTTCTCCGCGACCGTCTTGTTCGGCAGCAGGCGGAAGTCCTGGAAGACGGTGCCGATCTGGCGACGAAGCATGGGGATCTTCCAATTGGACAGACGGTTCAGTTCCTTGCCGAGTACCCACACCTGCCCCTTCGTGGGGCGTTCCTCACGAAGGACGAGCCGCAGGAAGGTCGACTTGCCGGACCCCGAGGGTCCGACCAGGAAGATGAACTCCCCCTTCTCGATCTCCAAGGAGACGTCATCCAGCGCTGGCCGCTGCTGCGTCGGATAGATCTTGGTGACGTGGTCGAAGAGGATCACAATCGACAGTCTAAGCGCTGCTTCGCCGACTACGGCCGCACGAGTACCTTCACGTGCTTCGTGCGATCACTCTCCAGTTCAGCGAACCCGTGACTGATCACTTCGTCGAGGTCGATCTTGGTCGTGATGATCTGCTCAGCGCCACGAATACGGCCCTCGGCCAGTGCCTCGATCACCTGGGGGAAGTCCTGGCCGCTGTAGCCCTTGCTTCCCACGATCCGCGCCTCCTTGAGGAGGACCTGCATGTAGTCGCACGGCGCCGGCTCGAGCCACACCGAGAGGCTGACGATGGTGCCACCGATCTTGAGAGCCTTCATGGCGGTGTCCATGCCCTCTGGCGCACCGGAGCACTCGAAGACGACGTCGACGCCCCGACCGCCGGTGAGCTCCATGATGTGCTCTGCCACGTCGACCTTGCTGGAGTCGAGGATGACGTCGGCGTTGAGTCGTACAGCGGCATCCTCCCGAGCTCCGGGACGGCGCACGCTCACGGCGACCATGGAGGCCCCGAAGGCCTGAGCGCACATCAGCGACGTCAGTCCGATCGGACCCGCACCGATCACGAGTGCCGTCTGACCGGGCTTGAGGTTCGCCATCCGCATCGCATGCCAGCCGACTGCGATGGGCTCGCACAGCGCGGCAACTTCCGGCGACACGGAGTCCGGTACCCCATGCACGGTGTAGGCCGGGATGACCGCCTTCTCGGCGAACCCGCCACCGATCGAGTGGACGCCGACCACTCCGAGGTTCGCGCACAGGTGGTACTCGTCGGTCAGGCACACATCACACGTCTGGCAGTACATGAAGGGCTCGACGGTGACACGCTCCCCCACGCGCACGTTGTCGACACCGTCGCCCACGGCTGAGACCACGCCCGAGAACTCGTGACCGAGGATGACCGGCGGGGTGTAGCCCGAGACGGTGTCGGCCTCGTACTCATGCAGGTCAGAGCCGCAGATGCCACACCAGTCGACGTCGACCTCGACACTGCCCGGTGTGAGTTCAGGAACGGGAGAGTCCTCGACCCGAAAGTCGCCATGCCCGTCGCTGCCGCGTCCGTAGTACATGAGTGACTTCATGCCTGCTCCTGCCTAGTGAGGGAAGGAATGCACCGGGGCATTCGCGTCACGACACCCTAGGCGACCGATGACTGCTTCCGCCATCGAATTCCCGCTTCCACGAAGGAATCGATCTCACCGTCAAGGACCGCGGCCGTGTTGCCCGTCTCCTCCTCGGTGCGCAGGTCCTTGACCATCTGGTACGGGTGCAGAACGTATGACCGCATCTGATTGCCCCACGAACCAGCCGAGTCTCCCTTGAGGGCATCCATCTTCGCCTGCTCCTCACGACGCCGCACCTCAAGCAGCTTCGACTGCAGGACGGCCATGGCGGACGCACGGTTCTGCAGCTGCGAGCGCTCGTTCTGGCACGACACGACGATCCCGGTGGGGATGTGGGTGATGCGGACGGCCGAGTCCGTCGTGTTCACGCCCTGCCCGCCGGGGCCGGAGGAGCGGTAGACATCCACGCGGAGCTCGTCTTCAGGGACGTCAATGTGATCGGTCTGCTCGACCACCGGGATGACCTCGACCTCGGCGAAGGAGGTCTGTCGACGACCCTGATTGTCGAAGGGCGAGATGCGCACGAGTCGGTGCGTGCCCTGCTCGACCGAGAGCGTGCCGTAGGCATAGGGCGCCTTGACGTGGAAGGTCGCGGACTTCAGCCCCGCCTCCTCGGCATAGGACGTGTCGTTGACCTCGTACGGCCAGCCGTGACGCTCGCAGTACCGCGTGTACATCCGCAGCAGCATCTCGGCCCAGTCGGCCGCATCGACACCACCGGCGCCCGACCGGATCGAGACGAAGGCCTCACGCATGTCGTACTCACCCGACAGCAGGGTGCGCACCTCCATCTCGTCGATGGCGGCGGTGACCGAGGTCAGTTCGGCGCGCGCATCCGCGAGAGCAGACTCGTCGCCCTCATCCTCGGCCAGCTCGAAGAGCAGGGGCAGGTCGTCCAGACGCGTACGCAAGGCACCCACCTTGCGCAGCTCGCCCTGCACGAACGACAGTCGAGAGGTCACCTGCTGGGCCTTCTCCTGGTCGTCCCAGAGATTGGGGACGCTCGCCTGCTCCTCGAGATCTGCGAGCTGGGTCCGCAGGGCGGGGAGATCAAGAACGGTCTCGATGCTCCCCATCGTGGTCTGGAGGGCGGCGAGGCGTTCTGCGAGTTCGATGTCAGCCATGGTGGGACAAGGGTACGGCGCGGGACTAGGAGACCTCACGGTAGGAGAGTCGTGCGCGGGAGGCGACCGTGATTCGCTCGTCAGCCAAGGCAGCCAGGAAGGGCACCCGAATCGGGGCGCTGAGGACGATCTCGACGTGACTCCCGTCGGATTCGACGCGCTCGATCCGCAATCCCTCGATCTCCACTGCATCCGTCTGCGCGAGGAAGCTCCGTACACGAGTGGCCACGGTTCGCTGATCGAGACCGGTCACCGCTGCTGCCCCGTCCCGGTAGTAGGTGTCCAGGTCGATCGCCTGCGCTCCTGCGAGAGCCCCGGCGTCGGCGAGAGAGACGAGTGCCCGACGCTGGAGGAACACGGCCGACGAGTCGACACCGACCACGATCGCCAACAGGCCGATCGCCACGGCCACTACCCCCAGCAGCAGCACGCTCCCGCTGTCGTCTCGCGCTCCAAGACCTGCGTCTTCTCGCCCTCCGGTCCGCACACCCCTTTGCCGGGCCCACCTCGACACACGGTCCCCGCTGCTCACACCGGTGACCCCCGGTAGTCGTCCACCGGCACACGATGGTGGGCGCGCACCGGGATGAGCGTTGGCGCGTCTCCGGCCAGCGAGTCGGGCAGCCACGGCAGCGCCACGGACCAATCAAGATCCACCGACACCGCCGATCCGGGCGACAGGCACGGACCGCCGGAGCACGTGATGGTCAGCGCATCGGAGGGGAGCACGATCCCGAAGTCGTCGAATGAAAGGCGGGCGGCCACAAGCGCCCGCTCCTGCGCCTGTCGAGGATCAGCCGAGGTGACGAAGGCGCGACCCGCCTCACGAACGGCCTGCGTGCTCGCATAGACACCGGACTGGACGGCAGCAGCTGCCAGCACCACGTACACCAGCGGAACAAGCACTCCCACGCCCAGGGCGATGAACTCGACCAGCGCGGAGCCGCGTTCATCGTCCATCATGTCCAGCCCTCACGCACCGCACGACCCTCAACCTGCATCAGGTGCGGGCCGAGGAGACCGACCAGCGGGAGCGTCGCGTCGATCCGGACGACCATGACGTCGACAGACCCGACCGCCGAAGCCTGCGCCTCGATCTCGCGGACCACCGACGCCGCCAGGCTGTCCGTCAGCAACGACTGTGTACGCCTGACTCCAGCACCCGGATCGGCGCCGGCCAGCGAAGCGGCGCGGGCTCCCTCGGCCGCAGCAGACGTCAGCGTCGCACGGACGTGGACCAGGAGGGCGAGCTGCACGACGGCCAGACACAGCACCATCACCAACGGAGCGACCAGAGCGAAGTCCACCGTCGCGCTCCCCCGGTCGCCTCGCTCAACTCGCCGCGAACCCCCCGGTCGGGTGAGTTCAGCCGCAGACACGTGCATCGCTAGGGCTGGGTGACGGAGCCGATGGCGCGACCGAGCACGGACGTCAGCTGGTCGTCGGCCACCACCCACAGGGCCGTCACGAGTCCGGCGGTCATGACGGTGACAAGCACCCAGCCGGGGACATCCCCTCGGTCATCAGCCAGCCATCGGTAGAGGCGCATGCGCAGCTTCATCGGACACCTTTCGAATCGGAGAGGGTCGGTCTTGGTGGGTCTTGGTCGGTCTTGATCGGCCGGATCGGAGGCAGTGAGGCGCGTCATGGCACGACGACCTCCAGGGCTCGAAGGCCGGGGAAGATCGCGATGAGGACCACCGTCGGAAGGACGAGGAAGACGATCGGCACGAGCATCGCCACGTCCTTGCGTCCGGCCACCTCCATCAGTCGGCGTCGCTCCTCCGAGCGCGCGTCCGTTGCCTGAGCCCGAAGCACCTCGGCGAGGGGACTTCCCCGCTCCAAGGACACCGCCATGGACTCCGTCAACCTCCGAAGCGCAGGCACGCCGGCGTCCTCGCCCCACGAGGTCAGCGCGGATTCGACCGGCTGCCCCGCCCGGACTCGGGCGAGGCAATCCGAGACGTCCTCCTCGACCGGGCCCTGCAGGTGCACTGCCGATCGCTCGAGTGCCACGACCGGAGGCGCTCCTGCCGAGACGGCAAGGGAGAGGAGGTCGGAGAGAACAGGCACCTGCTCCTCCATGAGACGTCGACGGCGCGTGATCCGGTGCCGCAGCTGCAGTTCGCAGGACCAGCGACCGGCGATCGCGCCCGCGGCACTCAGGGCGATCCACGCAAGGACACGCGGATCGTCGGCGGTCAACAGCCCTCCTGCAGCAGCGCCAGCCGTCGCACCGGACACCGTCCAGACGGCCAGGCGGGACGAAGGGAAAGACTCACGTCGCGCTGATCGCGACACCCGCCGAGGTCGGTATCGCCCGAGGGACCGGTCTCGCACAGCCGTGTGACCTGGAATGCCGACATGGGGTCCGATGCGATCGGCCACAGGCAACGGGCGGCGAGCCCTCCACCACCACGTCAGCAGCAGGAGAGCACCGGCGCCGAGCACTCCGATCAGCGCACCGAGCGCCGTGGTGCTCATGGCGTCAACCGGGAGATCTCAGGGAGCCGACCCACCCGGAGCATGACGGCATAGGCCATCACCGTGAGGATGGCAGCAATGGCCAGAACGAATGCGCCTGCCGAGCTGGTGAAGGCGGCGACAGCCTCGGGCCGGGTGCACAGCAGCAGGAGCGTGAGCCAGGGTGCCGCGACGGCCATGCGGGCGGCGGAGATCGTCCAGCTCTGGCGGCCGCGGATCTCCCCCCGCACCCGAGCGTCCTCTCGCACCATGGTGGCCAGCGTTCGCAGGACCTCCCCGACCTGTGACCCACCGAATTCGCGGGCCAGTCGCAGAGCAACGACGACGCGATCGGCCACCGGATCAGCAGCACGTGCCTGCAGGGCGTCAAGTGCCTCGTCGAAGGAGCCGGTCGCCCGATATTCCAGGGCTGCGACGGAGAAGACGGGGCGCAGGGGCCCCGGGCCGACCGTGGCGAGTGAGCCCAGGGCCTCCGGGAGGGACAGGCCCGCGCGCACTCCCGAGACGAGCGCGTCGACTGCCTCCGGCCAGCAGGCGCGGACCGACTCCCGGTTGGCGCGGGCCCGACGTCGAACGACGAGAAGAGGGACGCATCCGCCTACGACGCCGGCAAGGAGAGCAGCCATGGCCACTCCTGTCGCAGCGGCCACCGTCAGGGTGGCAACCATGGCTGCAGCCGCACTTCCCGCCAAGAAGGCCCCTGACGACACCTGTGACAGACCCGCCGCGGCCAGCATCGGGCCAAGGCGCGGCTTCCGCCGCGATGGCGGTGCTGGGCTCGTCAATGCCCCCGTCAGCTGGAGAAGGCCGAGGGCAAGCAGTGCTCCTGCCGCTGCACCCAGCAGATGCGCCTGTGTCATCCGTCCCGCTCCGAGAGTCGAGCGAGGATGTCGATCCCATGATCGCGGTAGCGGTCGAGGTGCGGTGGCACGCCGGCGGCCCGCACCAGGGTCCCGTCCTCCTGACCGAAGATGGCAGCCATCTCGATCACACCGGACTCCACGCGACCGGAGACCGCAGCGATCTCGCGCACGCACCGACCAGCTGGACTCGTCCCGAGATGAACGACCACGTCCACGCAACCGGCCACGGTGGGAACGACAAACGATGGATCGATGTTGCCGCCGGCCAGCAGCGGCAAGGTGCATAGCTTCGTGATCGCCTCGCGAGCACTGTTGGCATGCAGTGTGGCCATGGCCGGCATGCCGCTGTTCATGGCGATCAGGAGATCCAGCGCCTCCGCCTGCCTCACCTCACCGACGACAAGTCGGGTCGGCCGCATGCGCAGCGCTTCCGTCACGAGGCGTCGAAGCGGAATGTCACCAGTGCCCTCCAGGCTCAGCGACCGAGTCTGCAGCGCCACATGGTCGGGATGGTCCAGCCGCAGCTCGAATACCTCTTCACAGCTGATGAGGCGCTCCGTGGCCGGAACAGAGCCCAGGAGTGCCGTCAGGAAAGTCGTCTTGCCTGATTGGGTTCCACCCGCCACCAGGATGTTCAGGCCCGCCGTGACCGATGCCTCCAGGAAGGCTGCCGCGGGAGCGGTGAGCACGCCCAGGTCGACTAGTTCCGAGACCGTCCGGGCGCGCACCACGAAACGTCGAATGTTCACGGCCCAGTGCTCCCGGGTGATGTCCGGGATCACGACATGCAGCCGGCTGCCGTCCGGCAGCATCGCATCCACGAACGGCGTGCTGAGGTCGAGTCGACGTCCGGAGATCCGAAGCATCCGCTCGACGAGATCACGGACCTGAGCCGCATCGAGGACGATCGTCGTGAGCTCGCTGCGTCCATCGCGCGCGATGAAGACGCGACCAGGAGCATTGATCCAGAGTTCCTCGACCGACGGATCATCGAGGTAGGGCTGCAGCGGACCAAATCCCGCGATTGCATGGAATGCCGAGATGGCTGCGCCGGTCAGCTCATCATCGAGCACGAGGCTCGCGACCACCTCATCCACGAGCGTCTTGACCGCCGACGGGTCGCGAAGTGGATCGATGCCACGCGCACGCACCTCCGCGCGCACTCGATCCTCAACAATCGCAACGGCTTCCATGCCGTCGACGGTACGTCGCATCCGTGGACGAATGCCATGCCGAGATTGCTGCCTGTGGATAACCGCGCATGTGCTGGCGGCGAGCCACAGCCTGCGTCAGTCGAGACAGAAGCGTTCCCAGGCTGCCGCGACGAATTCCGGATGCTCCATCTGCGACACGTGGCCGGAGTCGGGAAGCACCACGACGTGGGCATTGGGAAAGTGCTTGGTGACGCGATGCGCGCTGCGCGAGTCGACCAGAGGGTCCTTTCGCCCATAGACGACAAGGGTCGGGCAGGTGATGAGCTCGGCGAGCTTCCATGGACGACGAGGGCCAAGGTCGAGGTACGTGCGAAGCAGGCCGCGCAGCGCACTTAGGAAGGCGTCGGACGCGTACGGGAGTCGTCCATGCTCGTCGACCTCGCGCGCGGACTCCTCCAGTCGCTGCGCGGAGACGCGCGACGGATCAGCGAACGTGATGTCGATCGAACCGCGCACGCGTGTCTCCGCGTCGGTCTCCAGGAATTTGGGGACGAGCCGCTCGCCCACACCAGGCACCGCGATGACGGGCAGGTGCGCATTGCCCTTCGTCAGGGTCAACGACGGCAGGGCCGGCGAGATCAGGGTCAGCGTGCGCACCAGGTCGGGGCGGCGGGCGGCGAGTTGCAGAACGACCGCACCACCCATCGAGTTGCCGAAAAGATGGACCGGCTCGCCCCCCAGGTGCTCGATCAGGTCGGCGACACTGCGGGCATGGCCCGCCGGAGTCATGTCCCCATCACGCGGCGGCGGCGAGTAGCCGAAGCCGCCCAGATCCAGCGCCCACCCGTCGACATGGGGTGACAGGTCGTCCATGAAGTCGGTCCAGTTGAGCGACGAGCCACCGAGGCCGTGAACGTAGACGGCCCGAGGCAGGTCGGGGGTCGCTCCCGGGGCGTGCCGGACACTCAGGGTGCGGTTGGCAAGCAGGAGATCCTCACGCGGCCAGGCAGGGATCAAGGGAGTCTCAGGCACGTGACCAAGCCTACGCCTGCGCTAGTTACTGGTGAGTAGTCTGAACCCATGACTGAAGCCGCCGCCGTCCGGGCTCCCCGCCTTCCGCGCGAGGAGCGACGGCAGCAGGTGCTCGCAGCCGCCCTCACTGTGTTCTCCACCTCCGGCTACCACGCGGCATCGATGGACGAGATCGCCGAGGAGGCCGGTGTCTCCAAGCCCGTGCTCTACCAGCACTTCCCCGGCAAGCTCGAGCTCTACCTCGAGCTGCTCGATTCCGGACTGCAGGACCTGCTGGCTGCAGCTCGCATCGCTCTTGCGAGCACGTCGGACAACGCACTTCGTGGACGAGCGATGGTCGACGCGTTCCTGACCTTCGCCGTCGCCCCCGACAGTGCCTTCCGCCTGGTCTTCGAGAGCGACATGGCCAACGAGGACGCCGTCCGTGAGCGGGTGGCCGTTGCCAACCAGGAGCTCGAGCGCATGACGGCAGAGGTGATCGCCGAGGACACCGGTCTGAGCGAGCAGGAGGCACTGCTCCTCGCAGCCGGCATGCAGGGACTTCTCCAGGGGTCGGCTCGGCGTTGGCTCAGGGCAGGCGAGTCACGCATCCCGCTCGAGGAGGCCAGCGACCTCATATCGAGCCTGGGCTGGCGCGGCATCAGTGGCTTCCCACTCACCCACCCACCGCAGGCGGAATAGATCCGACCCTGACACGCTTGCACCCCACAGACACGAAAGCCAGGGGTCGCTCAGTCCAGACGACCGCACCGGAGAGGATCAGACAGTGGAGATCAAGATCGGCGTTCAGGACACCCCCCGCGAGGTGGCCCTGGACAGCAACGACAACCCTGATGACGTCATTGCCGCCGTGGAGGCCGCTCTGGCCAGCGGTGGCAACCTGACGCTGGTGGACGACCGCGGGCGCACAGTGATCGTGCCCGCGTCGAAGATCGCCTACGTCGAGGTGGGTGCTGCGTCGAAGGGTCGTGTCGGCTTCGGCGGTTAGGCCGCCGGAGCGGGAGAACCGGCTTCGGCGGTTAGGCCGCCGGAGTCACGCGGCGAGGCCGAGTGCGGCCATGCGGCGGGAGTGGTTGTCGGTCAGGCGGGCAAGCATGCGTCCGATCTCAGCCAGATCAGTGCCCGGGCGATCAACTCCTCCGACGAGCAGTGTGGACAGCGCGTCGCGGTCGGCCGCCACCCGCTGGGCCTGGGACAGGGCCTCGCCGACGAGTCGACGACCCCAGAGGGCCAGTCGGCCACCGGCCCGGGGATCTTCCTGAATGGCGGCCCGGACTCGGTCGACGATGACCTCGGACTGCCCGAGGTCATCGCACACATCGAGCACCAGGGCCCGGGTGTCGTCGTCGATGTAGGCCGCAATCTCCCGGTAGAAGTCCATGCCTATGCCGTCACCCACGTAGGCCTTGACCATGCCCTCCAGCCAGTCACTCGGCGTCGTCTGGGCGTGGAAGTCCTCGTAGGCCCGACGGAAGGGCGCCATCGCCTCCTGCGGGTCCACCCCCATGGCCACCAGTCGGTCGCGCAGGGCGACGAAATGCCGATACTCAGCAGTCGCCATGCCGGCCAAGGCCGCCTTGTCATTGATGGACGGGGCCATTGCGGCATCAGCAGCGATGCGTTCGAAGGCCGACAGCTCCCCGTATGCGAGCACGCCAAGGAGGTCGATGACCGCCGCGCGGTACTCGGGGTCGGTGTCGATGGCCGTTGCCGGCGGAGCCTGATCAGTCATGGTGCCCTCAGGCTAGTCCTCACAGATCCACCACTCGCGGGGAACGGGCGCTGCACAGATCCACCACTCGCGAGGAACGGGCGCTGCACAGATCCACCACTCGCGAGGAGCGGGCGGTGCGCACGGTACAGTTCGACCAAATGACTTCGTCTGTAGATCCCACCTCAGCCCCCAGTTTCGTCGAGCTCGGCGCCGACCCGCAGATTGCGGAGGCCCTCGCTGCCGACGGCATCACTCACGCCTTCCCCATCCAGGCCCAGTGCCTGCCGCAGGCCATCAAGGGCAGTGACCTCATCGGTCAGGCCAAGACCGGCACCGGCAAGACGCTCGGCTTCGGCATCCCGCTGCTGCAGCGCATGGTCGCTCCTGCGAATCCCGAGTACGCCGACCTCCCCGCCGAGGCGCAGGGCAAGCCCCAGGCCCTCGTGGTCTGCCCCACCCGCGAGCTCGGCCTTCAGGTCGCCACCGACATCGAGCGAGCCGGCCGCATCAAGGGCGTCCGAGTCCTCGCGGTCTATGGCGGTCGCGCCTACGAGCCGCAGATCGAGGCCCTGCAGAACGGCATCGACGTCATCGTCGGCACCCCGGGTCGCATCATCGACCTGGCCAACCGTCGCGACCTCGACCTCTCCCACGTGCGCGTGCTCGTCCTCGACGAGGCCGACGAGATGCTCGACATGGGCTTCCTGCCCGACGTCGAGCGCATCGTGGCGATGATCCCCGAGAAGCGGCAGACGATGCTCTTCTCCGCGACGATGCCGGGCCAGATCGTCAACCTCGCCCGCCGCTACATGACCAACCCGCTGCACCTGCGCGCATCGGACATGGGCGATGAGAATGCCACGGTCGATGCCATCGAGCAGCACGTGTGGCGCGTCCACCCCATGGACAAGGTCGAGCTCCTCGCTCGCATCCTCCAGGCCGACGGTCGCGAGCTCGTCATGATCTTCACGCGCACCAAGCGCAAGGCGCAGAAGGTGTGCGACGAGCTCACCGATCGCGGCTTCGCTGTGGGTACCGTCCACGGCGACCTGGGTCAGGGCGCTCGCGAGCAGGCGCTGCGAGCCTTCCGCACCGGCAAGATCGACGTGCTCGTCGCGACGGACGTGGCCGCGCGCGGCATCGACGTCGACAACGTCACCCACGTCATCAACTACGAGTGCCCCGAGGACGAGAAGACCTACCTGCACCGCATCGGACGCACCGGTCGCGCGGGCAACGACGGCACGGCCGTCACCTTCGTCGACTGGGCCGATATCGCGCGCTGGCAGATGATCGACCGGGCGCTGAAGCTTCCGTTCAAGGATCCGCTGGAGACGTACTCGACCAGCGATCACGTCTACACCGGCCTGAAGATCCCCGCAGGCACCAAGGGCATGCTCCCCAAGGCGTCGCAGACGCGTGAAGGGCTTTCGGCCGAGCAGGTCGAGGATCTCGGCGAGACGGGCAAGAAGAAGCCGTCGCACAGCTCAGATGACCGGCGTCGATCCGACCGCTCGAGCAAGTCGAACAGTGACCGTCCCCGAACTGACAAGCCCCGCACGGACAAGCCCCGGGGGGACAAGCCGGCGTCCGACAAGCCGGCCGCCGACGCCAGTGCGACGGACAAGCCCAAGCGCAACCGCCAGCGCCGCCGGACGCGCAGCGGGAAGCCCGTCAGCGAATAGCACCCATCAGCTCGTCCGCCAGGGTTCGGTAGTCCTGGGCCCCGTTCGACGTCCCCGCTGTCGCGAGGATGCTTCGTCCCGCCGCCGGCGCCTCCGCAAACCGAATCGAACGGCGAATCTGCGTGAACACCCGGACGTTGTAGCGGGGGCCGAGATCCTCCAGAACGGCCTTCGCATGCGTCGTGCGGCCGTCGAACAGCGTAGGGACCACCCCGGCGACCGTCAGACGAGGATTCGTGAGGCGTTGAACATCGGAGATCGTCTCCATGAGCTGACCGACACCACGGTGCGACAGGGTCTCGCACTGCAGGGGGATGACCACGGCATCGGCCGCCGTGAGGGCGTTGATCGTGATGATCCCCAATGAAGGCGAGCAGTCCAGCAGGATCCAGTCGTAGGACTCCAGCAGCGGTGCAAGAAGGTCGCGGACGACGTACTCGCGGCCGGGCACAGCCGCGAGAGCACGATCAGCGCCCGCAAGGTCGATGGCAGCCGGCAGCAGGTCGACACCGTCGTCGGTGCGGACCACGAGAGCATCCAGGGATGACACCGCATGGGGTCGAAGGAGGGCATCCGCTCCCGTGGTCTCCAGATCCTCGGGATCCAGCCCCAGTGAGAACGTCGCGCACGCCTGGGCATCAAGATCGACGACGAGTACCCGTTGACCCCTCTCAGCAAGGGCCGCCGCGACGTTGACGACCGTCGTCGTCTTGGCGACCCCGCCCTTCTGGTTGGCGACCGCCACGATCCGAGCCATTCGAAGACGATAGGCCTACAGTGGTGTGAGATGCCTTCCCGGGGGGTAGGACGTACCTGTGATGAGTGACGAGCCCCGCAGCCGCACGTGGGAACTGCCCCACGATCTGACGGCTGCCCGCGCAGCGCGCGCCCATGTGGCGCAGTTCCTCCCTGACCTGTCGCCGGACCTGGTCGACGACCTGACCCTGATCGCGTCGGAGCTGGCCGCGAACACCGTGCGGCATGGCTCAGCGCCGGGAGTGCTGACCCTCGTGCGGGAGCCCCGGAGTGTGCGGGTCAGCGTCCAGAGCACGTCACGCGACGAGGATCCCGAGATTCAGTACGCCGATGTCACCACACCCACCGGCCGAGGCCTGGGCATCGTGGAGAGTCTCGCTGCCGACTGGGGCTGGTCCAGGGATGGCGACCTCGTCACCGTGTGGGCGACACTCAGCTGCTCGGCCCCTGCGGCTCCAGAAGCCCCCACCCCTGAAGAGCCTCGGTGAGCCCGGCACTGGTGTCCAGCCCAGCCAGGTCATGCGGTGACACCCACGCCACATCCAGAGCATCGTCGCCGGCCTGAGGCATCCGGGACCCGTCCACGTCCAGCAGGTAGTCACGGATGACATAGACGGACCCGTCGGGAGCGTCCCGACGCACCTCGCCGACGAAGCGGACGACGCGGCCGTCCAGGCCCGTCTCCTCATGAAGCTCCCGCACCACCGCCTCGGTCCAGTCCTCACCGGACTCGACTCTCCCGCCGGGCAGGGACCACTGCCCCTGCGCCGGCGGATTTCCGCGCTGGATCAGGAGCAGCCGGCCGTCCGAGTCGAAGACGATCGCCCCGACGGCTGGCGTCTCCCGGATGCTCATCCGCGAGTCTTATAGTCCTCGAGGAGTCGACGCGCGATGATCATGCGCTGGATGTCTGCGGTCCCCTCGCCGATCAGCAGCATCGGTGCCTCCCGGTACAGCCGCTCGATCTCGTACTCCTTCGAATAGCCATAGCCGCCGTGGATGCGGAATGAGTCCTCGACGACCTCCTTGCAGTACTCCGACGCCAGGTACTTGGCCATGCCGGCCTCCATGTCGTTCCGCTCACCGGAGTCCTTCTTGCGAGCAGCCATGACCATCATCTGGTGTGAGGCCTCGACCTTGGTGGCCATGTCGGCGAGGCGGAACGCCACCGCCTGATGCTCGGAGATCGGCTTGCCGAACGTAACGCGCTGCTGCGCGTACTCCACGCCCAACTCGAACGCGCGGATGGACAGGCCGCACGCGCGGGCCGCGACGTTGACACGACCCACCTCGACTCCGTCCATCATCTGGTAGAAGCCCTTCCCGGGCTCGCCACCCAGGACATCGTCCTTCGACAGTCGCAGGCCGTCCATCACCAGTTCGGTGGTGTCAACGCCCTTGTAGCCCATCTTCTCGATCTTGCCCGGAATCGTCAGGCCGGGGCGCACCTCGCCGAAGCCAGCGGGCTTCTCGATGAGGAACGTGGTCATCTTCCGGTAGACGCTCGAGTCCTCGGGCACCTCTCCGGGGGTCAGCACGAGGACGGCGACCAGCGTCGAGGAACCACCGTTGGTCAGCCACATCTTCTGCCCATTGAGGACATACTCGTCACCCTCGCGCAGGGCCTTGCTGGTGATCGCCGCGACGTCCGACCCGCATCCGGGCTCCGACATGCTGAACGCACCCCGAACCTCGCCGGTCGCCATGCGTGGCAGGTAGTGGGCCTTCTGCTCCTCCGTGCCGTGCTGCACCAGCATGTACGACACGATGAAGTGTGTGTTGATGACGCCACTGACAGGCATCCACCCGCGAGCGATCTCCTCGACGACGAGTGCGTAGGTGAGCAGTGACTCGCCCAGGCCCCCGTACTCCTCAGGGATCATCAGCCCGAAGACACCCATCTCCTTGAGCCCGTCCACAATGGCCTGCGGGTACTCATCCGCGTGCTCGAGATCGTTCGCCACCGGGATGATCTCGTTGTCCACGAAGTCGCGGACAGCCTCGAGGATCGCCTCCTGCTCCTCGGTGAGCCCCTCGGTCTGCGCAAGCTTTCCCATGTCTATGCCTCCGGCTTCTCGAACGTCTGAGTGCGTTGCATGCCTGCTGCCCGGCCCTTGGCCGAGATGACGAGCGCCATCTTGCGGGAGGCCTCATCGATCATCTCGTCGCCGAGCATGACCGCGCCCTTGGCCCCGCCCTCGGCGGAAGTGAAGTAGTCGTAGGCGTCGAGGATGAGCTCTGCGTGGTCGTAGTCCTCCTGCTTCGGGGAGAACACCTCGTTCGCTGCAGCGACCTGATCGGGGTGCAGCACCCACTTGCCGTCGAACCCCAGGGCGGCGGAACGACCGGCCACGCGCTTGTAGCCCTCGAGGTCCTTGATGGCCAGGTACGGGCCGTCGATGGCCTGCTTGTCGTAGGCACGCGCCGCCATCAGGATCCTCATCAGGATGTAGTGGTAGGCATCGCCTACGTCGTAGCCGGGAGGCTGCTCACCCACCACGAGCGACTTCATGTTGATGGATGCCATGAAGTCGGCAGGGCCGAAGATGATCGTCTCGACCCGCGGGGATGCCTGCGCGATGGCGTCAACGTTGATCAGGCCGAGAGCGTTCTCGATCTGCGCCTCGATGCCGATGCGCCCGACCTCCAGCCCGTTCGACTTCTCGATCTGCGTCAGGAGCAGGTCGAGCGCCACCACCTGGTCAGCTGTCTGGACCTTCGGCAGCATGATGCAGTCGAGGTTGGCGCCAGCGCCCTCCACCACCTCGACGACGTCTGCGTACGTCCACTGAGTGGTCCAGTCGTTGACGCGTACCGTGCGCGTCTTGCCCTCGTAGCCGCCCTCGTTCAGTGCCGCGACGATGTTCTTGCGGGCATCGGGCTTGGCGATCGGGGCGACTGCGTCCTCGATGTCCATGAAGACCTGGTCTGCAGCGAGGCCCTTGGCCTTCTCCAGCATCTTCGGACTCGAGCCTGGGACGGCGAGGTTCGAGCGGCGCGCTCGGTTCGTGGACATGTGACTCCTGTTCGGCGGTCGGATCGGTGGCGCGGGTAGGTGCCGGTGAATGGGTGGGTGGTGACTAGGCGGGCTCGAGGTTCTTGCTGGCGCGGACGACAGCAAGAACACGGGTCATGACGTCAGTGAGGTCGTAGTCCTTCGGCGTGAACACGGCCGCGACGCCCTGGCGTGCGAGGGCCTCGGCGTCGGCGTCAGGGATGATCCCGCCCAATATCACCGGGACATCGTCCAGACCGGCTGCTCTCAGCCCTTCGAGGATCTGCGGCACCAGCTGCAGGTGCGACCCGGAGAGGATCGACAGGCCGATGCAGTCGACGTCCTCCTGGGCGGCCGCCGCGATGATCTGCTCGGGCGTGAGCCGGATGCCCTGGTAGACGACTTCGAAGCCCGCATCGCGAGCCGCAACAGCCACCTGCTCCGCGCCGTTCGAATGGCCATCCAGGCCGGGCTTGCCGACCAGCATGCGCAGTCGGTGGCCGAGCTCATCACTCGTCGCCGTCACGGCTGCTCGCAGATCGGCCAGTCCAGCCCGATCTCCTGCACCGACGGACCCGGTCACCCCCGTGGGAGCGCGGTACTCGCCGAACACTCCCCGCAGTGCTCCCGCCCACTCACCCGTGGTCACCCCAGCACGGGCGCACGCCAGGGTGGCGTCCATCAGGTTCTCATCAGTGGAGGCGACGGAGACGAGGTTGGTGAGAGCGGCGTCGACGGCGACCGGGTCGCGCTGGGCTCTCCACTCGTCGAGCGCGATGATCGCACGCTCCTCCACCACCGGATCCACGCGCTGGATGGCCGTGTCCAGATCCGCGGTCAGCGGGCTCGGCTCGGTCGTGGTGAAGGCGTTGACTCCGACGATGATCTCCTCACCGGACTCGACACGTCGACGGCGATCGGCATGGGACGAGACCAATGCGGACTTCAGGTAGCCCGACTCGACGGTCGCCACGGCACCGCCCTGCTCCGCGATGCGGGCCATCTCGGCGCGCGCCTCGGAGACGAGATCAGCCACCTTCGCCTCGATGACATGCGAACCGTCGAAGATGTCTTCGTACTCCAGCAGATCGGTCTCCATCGCCAGGACCTGCTGCATCCGCAGGCTCCACTGCTGGTCCCAGGGCCTCGGCAGGCCAAGCGCCTCATTCCATGCCGGGAGCTGCACCGCACGAGCGCGAGCGTTCTTCGACAGCGTCACGGCCAGCATCTCGAGCACGATGCGCTGGACGTTGTTCTCCGGCTGCGCCTCTGCCAGCCCGAGCGAGTTGACCTGCACTCCGTAACGGAATCGTCGGGACTTCTCATCGGTGACGCCGTATCGGTCCCGCGTGATCTCGTCCCAGAGCTCGACGAAGGCGCGCATCTTGCACATCTCCTCGACGAAGCGCACGCCCGCGTTCACGAAGAACGAGATGCGGGAGACCGTCCCTGCCATGGCCTCTGCCGAGACCTGCCCCGAGTCGCGCACTGCGTCGAGAACGGCGATGGCCGTGCTCAGGGAGAAGGCGATCTCCTGCACAGGTGTCGCGCCAGCCTCCTGCAGGTGGTACGAGCAGATGTTGATGGGATTCCACTTGGGGGTGTTGACGACGCTCCACGCGATCATGTCGGTGATCAGCCGCATGGACGGCTCGGGCGGGAAGACGTACGTCCCACGCGACAGGTACTCCTTGATGATGTCGTTCTGCGTCGTGCCCGCGAGCTCCGCACGATCGGTGCCCTGCTCATCGGCCACCGTGACGTACAACGCGAGCATCCACATGGCCGTGGCGTTGATCGTCATCGACGTGTTCATGCGATCCAGCGGGATGCCGTCCAGGAGCTGACGCATGTCACCGAGGTAGGCGACGGGCACGCCGACCTTGCCGACCTCGCCTCGGGCCAGCGGGGAGTCAGGGTCGTACCCCGTCTGCGTGGGCAGGTCGAACGCGATGGACAGCCCCGTCTGGCCCTTGGCCAGATTCCGGCGATAGAGCTCATTCGACTCGCGCGCCGAGGAGTGCCCGGCATACGTCCGCATGACCCACGGCTTGCTTCGCTCGGTCATGTCAGGTGCTCCTCGCCGAATTACGTCGCCTAGTTGGTGCGCTTGCCGATCTCCTCGGTCAATTGAGGGACGACCGCGAAGAGGTCGCCGACCACGCCGTAGTCCGCCAGCTCGAAGATGGGAGCCTCGGCGTCCTTGTTGACCACGACGATGGTCTTCGATGTCTGCATGCCCGCACGGTGCTGGATGGCGCCGGAGATGCCGTTGGCGATATACAGCTGGGGCGAGACGGTCTTGCCGGTCTGCCCCACCTGGTACTGATGCGGGTACCAGCCTGCGTCCGTGGCCGCACGCGATGCACCCACGGCCGCACCGAGGGAATCGGCAAGGGCCTCGATCACGCCGAAACCGTCCGCCGAGCCAACGCCACGACCGCCGGAGACGACGACCTGCGCCTCGGCCAGCTCAGGGCGACCGCCCTTGGCCGCTGCCGTGTGGCCGGTGACGGTTGCCTTCCGGGCCACATCGGACAAGGCCACCTGGACGTCGACGCGTGAAGCGGCAGCCGGTGCCGCCTCGGGGGCCACGGCATTCCCGCGCACGGTGATGACCGGGACTCCGTGGGTGACCGTCGAGTGGACGATCGTCGAGCCGCCGAACACGCTCTGCGTGGCCACGACCCGATCGCCGTCAGTCGCGACATCCACCGCGTCGGTGATGATTCCGGAACCGACCTTGATGGCGAGCCGACCCGCGGTCTCCTTGCCATCTGCCGTGGAGGGCACCAGCACGGCCACCGGGGATACCTCTCCCACGAGCTGCGCGAGCACCTCGGCCGCCGGGGCCACCGGATGCTGCGCGAGGTCTGCACTGTCGGCCACGTAGACCTTGGCAGCTCCGAACTCGCCGAGGGTCGCCAATGCTGCATCGCTGATGCCCGGGCCGACCCACACTGCGGCAGGCTCCCCGAGCCGGCGCGCTGCCGTCAGCAACTCCGTCGTTGACTTCTTGACGACTCCATCGACCTCGTCGACCAGAACCAGAACCTCACCCATCACGCTCTCCTCTTCCCACGAATCTCGTCTTGGACCCGACCCGTCAGGGTCAGATGAACTTCTGCTCGGCCAGGTAGGTGGCCACCTTCACGCCACCGTCGCCCTCGTCGGTGACCACGGTGCCTGCGGCCTTCGGAGGCCGGGCGGCGAAGTCGTTCACGGCACTCCACGCCGCAGCAGCACCGACGGCGGCAGCGTCGACACCGACCTCGGCGATCGTGAGGGTCTCGACCGGCTTCTTCTTGGCCGCCATGATGCCCTTGAAGGAGGGGTAGCGCGGCTCGTTGATCTTCTCGACGACGCTGACCACAGCAGGCATGGAAGCGGTGACGGATGCGAAGCCGTTCTCGGTCACGCGCTCGATCGACACGTCCGTGCCGGCGACCTCAACCTTCTGCGCGAAGGTCAGCTGGGCCCAGCCCAGACGCTCGGCCACCATTGCCGGCACGACGCTCATCCGCGCGTCCGTCGACTCCGAGCCGAACAGCACGAGGTCGAAGCCACGGCCCTCGATCGCGGCGGCAATGACGGCGCTCGTGGCAATCGCGTCCGATCCAGCCAGCGAGTCGTCAACGACATGAATGCCGGCGTCGGCTCCCATGCTCAGCGCCTTGCGGACGGTCTCAGCCGCGCGGTCGGGGCCCATGGACAGCACCACGACCTCACCGCCATGCGCCTCGATCATCTGCAGGGCCTCTTCGACGGCGTACTCGTCGAGTTCGTTCATGACACCGTCCGCGGACTCTCGGTCCAGCAGTGAATCCCCCTCGCGGAGCTTCTTCTCCGCCCAGGTGTCCGGCACCTGCTTGACGCACACGGCGATCTTCATGCTTGTCCTCTCGCGCTGACCCACTGCTGCTTGTCACACTCTTGTCCGGCGGATTGTATCCAATCCATGAGGGTCCCGCCTGACGAGATCCACCTTGCCGGCCACATTCTTGCGCATCCGACTATATGGTGTCCAAGTATTCTGCGAAAGGACACCCATGTCGATCGAACTCGCCCGCAACGCCAGAGCCAGCGCCGTGGCCATGTGCCACCGATCCGGCGCCTCTCACATCGGCGCTGCGCTGTCCGTGATCGACATCCTCGCCGTTCTCTACGGCGTGGTCGCCGACGTCGCCCCGCATCGAACCGACGACGCCTCCCGCGACATCGTCCTCGTTTCCAAGGGACATTCCGCCTCCGGTGTCTATGCCGTCATGGCTCACGCGGGGTACTTCCCCCTCGCGTGGCTCGACGACTACTACCTCGACGGCTCCCGTCTGGGCGGGCATGTCACCGCGCACGGGATTCCCGGAGTCGAACTGTCCACCGGGGCGCTCGGGCACGCCCTGCCATTCGGAGTAGGTCGAGCCTTGACTGACAAGCTCGACGGCATCGATCGACGTGTCTTCGTCGTCCTCTCCGATGGCGAGTGCGCCGAGGGCAGCAACTGGGAGGCGGCCCTGATGGCCGGCCATCACGGACTCGGCAATGTCACCGTGATCATCGACCGGAATCGTCTTCAGATCCTCGGGCGAACTGAGGACGTCCTGAATCTCGAGCCCTTCGCAGACAAGTGGGCCGCATTCGGATGGGATGTCCTCGAAGTCGACGGACATGACCACGAGGCTCTGACCGATGCGATGAGACCCCGCGGGATCCGGCCTCGCGCCATCATCGCCAACACCATCAAGGGCAAGGGAGTCGACTTCATGGAGGACAGAGTCGAGTGGCACACCCTCGTCCCCAGTACTGAGCAGCTCGCCTCGGCACTGGCGCAACTTCAATCGCCGACGGCGGAGGACTGACCCATGCGCGATGCATTCGTTCGCAAACTCACCGAGCAAGCCCAGACGAACGACGACATCATGCTGCTCGTCGGGGATCTGGGCTTCGGCGTCGTCGCAGACTTCGGCCAGGCCTACCCACGGCAGTTCCTCAACTGTGGCGTGGCCGAGCAGTCGATGGTCGGCATCGCCGCTGGCATGGCATCTGCAGGCCGCCGTCCATTCGTCTACTCGATCTCCAACTTCCCGAGCCTGCGCCCACTCGAGCAGATCCGCAACGATGTGTGCTACCACGGTCTCGGCGTCACGCTGGTCGCCGTCGGCACCGGCTTGGCCTACGGCTCACTCGGCTACACGCATCACGGAGTCGAGGACATGTCCATCCTGCGCTCCCTGCCAGGCATGAGGGTCTACACGCCCGCGGATGCACTCGAATGCGCTGCGGCCGTCGACGACATCCTCGCGGACCCGTCTCCTGCCTACCTGCGGCTCGGGAAGAACAAGGAGCCGCTCATGCACGAGGTGCAGCCTGACCTGTCCACCGGCGCTCCGCTGCTCATCCGCGACGGGTCAGACGTCACCCTCCTCGTCACCGGGCCGATCGTCACTCAAGCCCTCGCCGTGGCTGAGCAGCTCGGTGCCGAGGGCATCTCCGTGCGTGTCCTCACCTGCCCCGTCGTCAAGCCCCTCAACGCCACCGCGATCAGGGAGGCCGCCGAAGGCACTGTCGGGATCGTCACCCTTGAGGAGCACACGATTCACGGCGGATTTGGAAGCGCAGTGCTGGAAGGATTCGCCGTGCGCGGCTGGCGCACACCGATTCTGCCGCTGGGGCTGGAGGACAAGGCCACGCATATCATCGGCGGCCAGGAGTGGATCCGTGAACGGGCCGGACTGAGCACGGACCATGTTCGTTCGAGCGTGACGGCGTTCGCAAGGAGATGTGCATGAATTACGAAACCCTTCGCTACGAGGTCGAGGACGCCATCCTGACGTTATGGCTCAATCGCCCGGCCCAGATGAACGCCTTCACCGTGACCATGGCCGACGAGCTCGTCCACGCCTTCGACCGAGCCAGCGCCGATGACGATGTCGCCGCCATTGTCGTGACGGGCACGGGACGCGCATTCTGTGCGGGGATGGACCTCTCCAGCGACGGCAACGTCTTCGGACTCGACGAGAACCAGCGGCCAACGATGGGAGACCTCGTCGATCGGTTCGAGGATCCTGTCATCATCGAAGGGGTGCGGGACACCGGCGGCCGCGTCTCCCTCGCCATCCATCGATGCCTCAAGCCCGTCATCGCAGCCATCAACGGGCCGGCCGTCGGGATCGGCGCCACCATGACACTGCCCATGGACGTGCGCATTGCCTCGGAACGGGCACGTATCGGCCTGGTATTCGGACGTCTCGGGATCGTGCCCGAGGCATGCTCGACCTGGTTCCTGCCCCGCGTCGTCGGGATGAGCCGGGCGCTTGAACTGGTGTACTCGGCCGACATCCTCGACGCCGGCGCCGCAAAGGAGGTGGGGCTCGTGCGCGACGTGGTTGCTGAGGACGACCTCCTGTCGACGGCCTACGAACTGGCGCACAAGTTCGTCGATGGGCGTTCACCGGTCGCCACGGCGCTGATGCGCCAGATGATGTACCGAAATGCTGCGGAGCCGCATCCAGTCGAAGCCCATCGGGTCGAGTCGCTGGCGATGTTCTACACGAGCATGGGCGACGGCAAGGAGGGCGTGGCAGCCTTTCTCGACAAGCGCCCGGCCGACTTCACCGGAGAGGTCCCTGCAGACCTCCCTCCGTTCTACCCCTGGTAGTCCCTGCTCGTTTGTCCCGCGTCGCGGGAGACACGAGCGATCTGGACTAGGCGGGGGTGGAGAAGAGGATGGCCTCGCCCTGGCCACCACCACCGCAGAGGGCAACGGCGCCGAGTCCGCCCCCACGCTTCTTGAGCTCGTACGCCGCCGACAGCAGAATGCGGGCTCCGCTCATGCCGACCGGGTGGCCGATGGCGATCGCTCCACCATTGACGTTGACCTTGTCCTCATCGAGCTCAAGGTCGCGCATCGAGGCGATGCCCACACTGGCGAACGCCTCATTGATCTCGACGATGTCCAGATCAGCGGCAGTGGCGTTTCCGTCGCGACGCAGTGCATCCGCAATCGCTGCCGCGGGCTGCAGCAGCAGTGAGGGATCAGGGCCCGCCACCTCTCCATGCGCACGAATCTCTGCAATCCAGGTCAGACCGTGCTTCTCAGCCCACTCCTTGCTTGTCACGATCAAGGCGGCGGCGCCGTCAGACAGCTGCGATGCATTGCCGGCCGTGATCGAGCCCTCCTTGTCGAACGCCGGGCGCAAGCCACCCAACGATTCGGTCGTGGTGCTCGGTCGCACACCTTCGTCATCCGTCACCGTCACGACGCCCTTGCGCGTCTTCACCTCGACGGGAACGATCTCCTGGGCCGCGCGTCCGGAGGCAGTGGCCTGGGCCGCGAGCACGTGGGAACGCACAGCAAAGGCATCCATCTCGTCCCGGGTGATGTCGTAGGACTTGCCATACTTCTCCGTCGCTGCACCCATCGACATGTCATCGAATGCACACACCAGAGCGTCCTGATCCAGCGCGTCAACGAGCGTTCCGCTGCCGTACTTGTAGCCCTGACGAGCACCAAGCAGCATGTGCGGCGCACCGGTCATCGACTCCATGCCTCCGGCGACAACGACCTCATGCTGGCCCGAGCGGATCATCTGATCGGCCATCGCCACCGCGACCAGGCCGGACAGGCAGAGCTTGTTCACCGTCAACGCCGGCACCGACATCGGGAGACCGGCGGCTACCGCAGCCTGGCGAGCCGGGTTGGGCCCGGCGCCCGCTTGGTAGACCTGTCCCATGACGACGGCATCGACCTGATCCACTGTCACCCCGGAGCGCTCGAGGGCACCCTTGATCGCCGCGCCGCCGAGATCAACGGCGGACACCGATGAGAAGGCACCGAGCAGTTTCCCCACCGGGGTGCGGGCTCCATCGATGATGACGGACGTGGTCATGGGCAGTCTCCTGACTCTCGGGGCCGGCGGGAAGCATCTGGTCCAGACCTTGGCAGATCGTCCATGCCGTGCACGAGACGAGGGTAACGTGTCCGTCATCGTCATGTACAAGGACGTCCAACTATCTTGAGGAGCGTCGTGAGCGGACGCGTGGCAATCATCACCGGGGCGGGCACTGGCATCGGCGCGGCGTGTGCTCGGGCTCTGGCTCCCGAATGCTCCCGTCTGGTGCTGCTCGGCCGTCGACTCGACAGACTCGATGAGGTGGCTGCCGGACTGCGCAGCGACGGCATCATCGTCGACGCCCGGTCCGTCGACGTCTCGGACGTTGCTGCCGTGCAGGGATTCGTCGACTGGGTAGCGTCTGAAATCGATGCTGTCGACGTACTCGTCAACAACGCGGGCTCTCCCCAGCCAGCCATCACGGGAGGCCTGGCAGACGTCGCAGACGTCTGGACGTCGACTTGGCGTGCCAACACCCTCAGCGTCGTACTCATGACGGAAGGCCTCAAGCCGCTGATGCGCCGACCCGGCGGACGCATCATCACGATCGGATCGTTCGCTGCCGAGATGGGCAATGGCAGCCCCGCCTACTCAGCGGCGAAAGGTGCGTTGGAGACCTACAACGTATCCCTCATGCGCGAGCTGGGCCGGGACGGCATCACCGCCAATGTCGTCGCGCCCGGCTACACGGCCGGAACCGAGTTGCTCGAAGGCCGCATGACACCCGAACGTCACGAAAGACTCGTCGCGACGATCGCCGCCGGACGCGCGGGTGAGCCGGACGAGATCGCAAGCGCCGTCGCGTACCTGGCGTCACCTCTGGCCGGCTTCATCAACGGTCGCGTCCTCACCGCCAACGGCGGCACCTACCTGCCCACCTGATCACGTCACCCACAACAACCCGCACTCGCCAAGGAGCAACATGAGCACATTCGATGACACCGACCTCGCCCGCATCGAGATCGTCAAGGCACTCTTCGCTGCATGGTCCAGCGGAGACGTCGACGCACCGCGCCAGTACCTGACCGATGCACCCGTCCTCTGGGACAGCGTCGGGGGCCTCAAGGAAGGGTGGGAGGCAATCCGCGACTACTTCGGACACGGCCTCGAGCGCTACCCGGACCTCGTGCTCGAACCCAGCGGAGAGTTCTGGGCCCGGCCGGACGGCCTCGCCCTCCAGTGGCACATGAGCGCCACCGTGATCGATGAGGCGACGGGCGCCGAGCATCTGGGGAAGAAGTGGGTCGTGCCAGGGCTGTCGTTCATCGTCTTCGACGGTATGAAGGTGTCCGCTGAGTACGACTACCACGACCAGGGCGCCCGCCAACGCTCCCTGGAGGAGTAGAGGCCCCGACGCATGGCCCCTTGTCGGGGTGTCCGGAGCATCCGGACCCCGACAAGGGGCCATGCATCGGTTGGTTCAGGTCCAGCGGGTGACGAGGTCGGCATGCAGTCGGGCAACGTGTGCCCGGGTGATCCGCCGCTGCGTCACCAGGCGTCGGTACAGGAACGGTGCCACCATGTCCTCAACGCACTGCTGAACGTTTCGAGAAGCCCCGATCCCGCCGGCCGCCTGGCCCCTGCGCACGATCTCCCCTGCGCGCGAGCGACTCTGCGAGAACGCTCGCCGGTGGACGTCGGCAAAGGCCTCGTCACGCGACGATCCTTCAATGAGTGCGACGAGGACCGCCGTGTAGACCGGGTCGTTGAGGCGCCGCGCATAGTCCGCAAGGTAGTCGTGAAGAGCGGCTGTCCAGTCGCCGCTGATGTCGACCGGCTCACGGTGCATCAACTCGTCGAACACCTCGCAGGCGAGCGCCGCCATGTCTGGCCAGTTTCGGTAGATCGTGCTGCGCGAGACGTCGGACTCATCTGCCAGTCGGTCGACCGTCAGCCCGCTGATTCCCTCGGTCACGAGCACCGAGCACACCGCTGAGTGCACAGCGGCGCGGGAACGCTCGTAACGCGCGTCCGTCATTCGCCCATGATCTGCGTGAGCTGGGACAGGAAGCGCAGGTGGACGGCAACTCCGATCGCCAACTGGTCCACCGTGCGGCGGGGACCGTTCTCGAAGACGGTGCGAGCCGACAGGTTCACGCAGGCTCCGCGGAAGTGGTTGTACGCCAACCACATGCGCCACTCATCGGGGGTGTACGAGACTTCCGCGACATCGGCGAGGCGCGCCTTCCACGCGTCACCGTCCATGATGCGCCGACCGCGAATCAGCGCCAAGTACGCCCAGTCCTCCGCAGCGTCACCCACATGTGCGAACTCCCAGTCGATCGTCGTGAGGCCACGTTCGGGATCGAAGAGGGCATTGCCGGGGCCCGCATCTCCATGGACGATGACGGAGGGACCCGTCGGCTTGAGGTTCTCCAGCAGCCAGTCGGCGCCGTATTCGACGAGCGGAAGCTCAGGAGCGTGCTCGCGATACATGCGACGCCAGCCCTCGATGTTGTCCTGGATCACCTGCTCAGCGCTGCGCCCCGACGCGTCAAGGGCCGAAACGGGCATCTGATGCAGGCGATCCACAGACCGGATGATGTCGTCGAGTCCCGCGTCGTCGAGGCGGACAACCCCCGGCACCTCCTCCATGATGAAGAAGGGCTCACCCAGGACAGTCCCGGTGTCCTCGAGAAGCTCGACGCGGGGCACCGAGAAGCCGGCCTCGTGCAGGGCCCGCATCGCGCGGACCTCCGTGACGGAGTCCGTTCCGAACATGCCACCCTGCTCGATCCGGACGATGGCTCGTCGCTCCTGCCCTTGATCCTCAATCGTGACGCGCCACATTCGACGCGAGAAGCCACCGCCGATGACGGACGCAGACCGGACATCGACCGCATGCCCGGCCTGATCAGCAAGCCACTTCTCGAGGAGTTGACGTTCCTGCTCGTCGACTGCCGTATCCGCGTGCTCGATCGTGGTGTCGTGACTGGTGAACGCAGCCATCAACGGTGCGGCTGTCGCGACGTCGTCATCAAGCCACCCCTGCAAGGTCGCGAACGGAACGTCCCCGCGCAAGAGGGCCTCACGTCGCTGCGGCCATGGATCCGCACCTCGTTCATCCAGATGTCGCTGGACCGCGGACCATTGATCGGCGGAACCGAGGGTGGAGTCCGCCAGACCGGCTGCGATGGCGCCACGGATGACGTCATCGGCGATCCATGCCTCCATCAGCGCCCTCGCAGCTCGCGGACGATCTCCGCCTCGAGATCGAAGTCATACCCGGCGCCCCACATCGGATCGGACAGCTGTTCGGGAGCTTCGACAAGGTCCGTCGAGCAGAACCACTCATATGTCTCGCGATATCCCCTGTCGATGCCCCTCTCGGGCGTGAGTCCGAGGTCGGCAGCCTTCGCGACGGACAGGATCCCGTGGTGCTTGGTGCCGAAGAGGTGGCCGAAGAGCGGTTTGCGTGCCGTGTGACCCGTGGGGATCTCCACGATGTCGGCTTCCACTCCAACGATTCGGGCGAGGAGCTCCGTCCACGCCCGGGCTGATGCGCCCTGACCGGTGATGTTGACGACCTCTCCGGTGACCCTCGGGCTCTGTGCCATCTCGAGAAGGTTCAGGCACAGATCGTCGACGTGGCCATAGCTCGTCGTGACGAGACCCTCGTGAGGGAGGAGGATCGGCAGGCCGCGGCGCAGCCGGAGGAACATCGCCGTCTCCATGTCGTGGATGTTGTTCTCGGGCCCATAGATCGCAGCGGGACGACCAACCGATCCAGGGAAGCCGGTGGCGGCATGGCGTTCGAGGATGGCCCGCTCGGCATGGGCCTTGAATCCGCCGTAGGTCGTGATGGCATCGCTCGTCGTGGGGGCATCCTCGGTCCAGGGCATGATGCCGCTGGGCTCGTAGGCCATGATCGATGAGACGAAGACGTAGGCCCCGGTGGAGCCATCGAGCATCGCAATGAGGTCCTCGAACTGGCCTCCACCAGCCGCCATGACGAAACCTGAGACGTCGATGACGGCGTCCCACTCCGTGTCGCCCAGCGCTTCTCTCATCGACTCAGTGCTCGTGCGATCGCCGACGATGCGGTCGACGCCCCCGGGCAGGTCGGATGTCGTGCGGCCCCTGTTGAGAACAGTGACGTCGTGGCCACGTCGCACCAGGAGATCGACCATGCGACGACCGACGAACGTGCTGCCACCGAGGATGAGAGTCTTCACGATTCAGAACCTTATAGGACATTCTGTCTCATAACTAGGCTGTGACTGGATAGAGTGAGCGCATGACCGACGCCGGACGCCTGACGCGCATGGATGAGTACCCCCGGCACCAAGTGGGGGGCACCTTCGACTCCGTCGTCTCCGACTCCGTCCACTGGAACGACGGCTTCTACTTCACTCTCGGCGACGAGGCCACCGGCGCCTCGCTCTTCGTTGCGATCCGCCTATATGCCAACACGGACGTGATGGACGGCTTCGCCTGCGCGACGATCGACGGCCGCCAGCACAACATGCGCTGGTCACGGCGCCTGCGTCCGGACAATGACGACATCTGGGTCGGTCCCATACGCCTTGAGATCGTCGCACCCCTCGAGGAGCTTCGGCTGACGTGCGGTGACAACCCCTACGGGATCACGTTCGACCTCACGTGGCGCGGACTCCACGAGCCTCACCTCGAGGATCGGATCGTGCGCTACTCCGGCGGCCGGAAGGTCTACGACCGAACCAACTACGACCAGTGCTGCGAGGTCTCTGGCACCCTGACGATCGCAGGGCGTGAACTGACCGTCTCACCGAAGTCATGGATAGGCGTGCGCGACCATTCCTGGGGGCTCGGGCGCACGGGTGGCCTCGAGGATGGCATCGCACCTATCTCCGGACGCGATCCACGCCGGGGATTCGCAATGCGCCAGTGGACCATGGTGCGGATGCCCGACCGAGTCCTCTTCTGGCAGTTCCACCAGCAGGCGGACGACTCCGTTGACGGTTTCGAGGGAGTCGTCATCCCGCTTGATCCGACGAAACCTCGCTGGCGATACGCCGACGTGCACGCCACAGCCACCCGCGTCGACGATCTGCCTCGCGCCGCTGACACCACGGTCTCGCTCACGCGCGAGGACGGAAAGGTCGACCGCTTCCTTCTCTCCCCCGTCGGATGGCCCGTGTACCTCCAAGGGGGCGGCTACCACGATGGGTTCACCGATCGCCGCGGCCGCGGTGTCTACCGTGGTGACGAGCACCACGAGGGTGAGATCTGGGACGTCACTCACCCCGTGGACGTGGGCGACCCCGCTGGCTGGTTCGCCCCGCGGGCTGACGCCTGGGCTGAGAACTTTGCGACATGCGTCAACCTCGACGACGCCGACGACCGAGGTTTCGGCCATCTTGAATGCGTGATCCCATGACCGATTACACACTTCAGCGCCTTGCCGATGAAGCCGAGCTGCGGGCGTTGTCCGCCAGGTACATGCGCGGTCTCGATCGTCAGGATCCCGACCTCGTCCGCAGTGTCTTCGCCGACGATGCGACGACGCACTACGGAAGCTTCCGCGGCGCGCCCGACGACATGGCCGACATGGCGATGAAGGCGCTCAGCGCCTATCAGGCAACGCAGCACTTCCTCGGGCAGATCAACCTGACTCTCGACGGTGACGACGCGACGGGCGAGGTCTACTTCCAGGCGTTCCACCAGCACGCCTCCGAGGACTTCGACCGCTTCATCTGCGGCCGCTATGTGGATCGGTACGCGCGACGGGACGGCCGGTGGCTCATGACCCACCGCACCGAGGTCGTCGACTGGACTCGCACCGAGCCAACGGCTGAGCATTACTTCACGCGTCGACCCGAGACTGTGCGCGGTCGGCGAGACCGGAACGACCTGAGTTACCGCCCCGAGGAGGCCTAGACATGGACGCCGAGAGATTGCAGTCGTTCCTCAATGCGGTGGAGCCCGATCGCGGCGCCACTGTCATCAGCACGGCTCCAGTGCCGGGCGGCTATAGCCGCGACACCGTGATGGCCGAAGTGCAGTGGGCCGATGGCTCGACGGAGAAGCTCGTCCTCCGGGGAGACCCTGCGGTGGAGAGCAGTGTCTTTCGCAGCGATCGGGACGCCGAGTGGGCGATCCTGCAGGCCGTCAAGGACCTGCCCGACTTCCGCATCCCCACGCCCCGCTACTTCGACAGCACCGGCGAGTACATGGGCTGCAAGTGCATCATCTCCGAGGCGATCGACTCCACGTCGATGCAGAAGTTCCTCGACACCGGACCTGACCTGGACAAGGCCCGCGAGGACTTCATCGCCATAATCGCATCGGCGCACAACACGCCTCTCGACAGCATCGACGCGTCCATCGATCGCCCAGCAGACTGGCGTCAGCACCTGGACGACATCATCGCCAACTACGAGCGCATGCTCGAGTACATCGGTGAGGATGACCCGATTCTGCGCTACACGCTCAAGAAGATCCGCATGAACATTCCACCTGAGGTCCCCATGACCATGGTCCACGGTGACCTGCAGCCGGGGAACTTCCTCCTCTCCGAGGGTTCGGACCCCTACATCATCGACTGGGAGTTCGCTCGGATCGGTGACCCACGACTCGACATCGGCTACTACCTGCAGATTCCGATGCCACCACACCTGTACCACCCGGACCCCGAGATCTTCCTCGCGCGGTACCGGGAGCTGACGGGACTGACGGAGGAGCAGATCAACCCAGCCATCGCCAGGTACTTCCTCCTCCTCGGCACCAGCCACCTGATGCTTGACATCCTGCGGGGCTCGGAGGACGTGGCGATGGGTGAGCATCGCGGCGTCATGGGCACATTCCTGATGACCGCCTACGCCCACTTCCACAGGCTCTACCTGGACTACGCACTCGAGCTCCCCTACTCCGCGGAGGCAACCCGATGATCACTCGCCCTTCCACATCCCGCGTCCTCGAGGACGTCGTGGAGGAGATCCTTCGCGACATCATGCCGAGCATCACCGACCCGGCTCAGCAGATCCGGCTGCACATGCTGACCATCGTCCTCAACAACTGCGCGAACGCCAGCGAGCGTGAGATCTCCGTGATGCGGGATGAGAGTGCGGTCTACCTGGAATTCGCGGCTGACGTTGCGGCAGCAACGGGAAGTCCCGAGGTCGCCGCCGCCGTCGAAGCGGCCCATATCGGCGCCTCCCTGGTGCTTTCGGATGTCATCACCGACTACCAGCGGGCGAGCCGGGCCTTCTCGACGGCGATGGACCTGGTGATGGACACCGTCGACCGAGAGTTCATCGGCCGCGGTGAGGACATCCTCCGTACCCGCATGGACAACGAGCGAGCCATCCTCAGCGGGGTCTCGGATGTAGGGCGCTCGGCCAGCTGACGCAGGACCTGACGGAGAACGGTCAGAGGATCGTCAACCGCCAGGTCACCTTGAACGTCTTCCCGTCCGGGAGCAGCAGAAGGGACTGAGTGCCCCGCGCGCCGGCGTACTTCCCGGTGCCACCGATGACCGCATAGGTATCGGTCCAGCCGGGTGCAGGGGTCGTGCCGCGCTTGAGCTCCGTCACGCCCATCATGAACAACTGCCCCTTGGGCAGTCGATCCTCCACCGTCACCCGGCGAACATCGACGTCATTCTCCGGGCTGTGCGAGATGACCTCCGCCTGTGAGTAGGCCACACCGACGACTGGGCCGCCGGGGGTACGGGACAAGGACAGCTCACGATGGAAGAGGTCCCCGTGGTCAATGCCTGGAGCATTGCTGTCCACGTTGAAGAAGCCGACAGTCTCGGAGTACATCACGAGAGTGACCTCTGCAGCCTTGGGAGCCGCTGACGCGACTGCTCCGTTGGACACCATCACGCCCAGAGCGACGAGTGCGGCAGCAGTGGGAACGAGGGCTCGAGCATTCATGCATGTCTCCGGCTCTGTCCAAATGGCCAGAGCAATGCGCCCCAGTTATCGCCGCCGACAGTACATCCGCCGCGAACGACCGCCAAATCAGTCGATCGGGTAGAACTTCGCTGCCCGATCCGAGAGCACCTCTTTCCCCGCGTCCATCACGATCACTGCGCCGTTCATGAACTGGCCCTCATCACTCGCGAGGAACACTGCAGCGTTCGCCATGTCCTCAGGTCTCGGCGCCTTGCCGCCCGGGTACTTCGACGACAGCCGCTCATAGGCCTCGTCCAGGGCGTCCTTGTCTCCTGCCACCAGACCTGCGGTCAGGGACGACAGCGTCGCTCCGGGACACAGCACGTTCACGCGGACGCCGTGTGGGGCAGCCTCGACGGCGACCGACTTTGATAGGCCGATGACCCCGTGCTTGGCGGTCGTGTAGACGTGCGGACCGAGACCCCCCTGCACGCCTGCCGTGCTCGACGTGTTGATGATGGCGCCCCCACCCGCCTTCTTCATGATGGGAAGTGCGAGCTTGGTGCCCAGGAAGACGCTGGTGAGCAGGATCGACATGGTGCGCTCGTAGTCCTCGAGCGGGGTCTCCTCGATCGGACCGGTCACTCCGACGACACCGGCATTGTTGACCATGACGTCCAGCGAGCCGTACCTCGAGACGCAGAGATCGATTGCTGCTGCAATATCTGACTCGGACGTGACGTCAGTCCGCACGAACACGACGGCATCGCCCAGTTCCGCGGCGAGCTTCTCACCGGCCTCGACGTCGATGTCGGCGATCACACAGCGAGCGCCTTCAGCAACGTAGCGGCGCACGATGCCCTCGCCGATACCCCGCGCACCACCGGTGACGACACAGGACTTCCCCTGCATGCGTCCCATCAGTGACCATCGCTCATGGTGAAGCGCTCCATCATGGTGAGCGTGGACTCATCGCGCCCCACTGCGCCCGCAGCAACGATTACGCGCGTGGCCATCTTCCAGCCTTCGACGCCCTTGGACCAGGTATCGATGTAGCGACCATGGAGCGTCCACTCCTTGCCCTCGGCTGTCCGGTGCCAGGCGGTGATGAGGCTCTCGGCCTCCGCTGCATCAGTGCCGGTGAAGGTGATGGAGATGTTCGTGACCGCGTGCGATGTCTGCGCGTAGCGGGTGTAGGCGTTCTTCCAGGCCTCACGCAGCGCTTCGTGGCCTTCGATCCACGAACCGCTGAAGTTGACCCGACAGTCCGGCTCGAAGCACGTCAGCTGGGTCTCGATGTCCGCCTGGTCTGCGGCCTTCGCATAGCGGAACATCATCTGCTCGATGTCGTGGCGATCAGGGAAGCGCAGTCCATCGACGCGATAGGTGGTCATGTGATGTGTCTCCTCAATGCGAATGGTGAATCAGCGGCTTGCGACGAGGACACGCTCCAGCCCTTCGGCGATCTGCCGGGCACTGAGCATGGGGTCCTGCGACTTCAGGGTCCTGTTGATGACCTCGATGGAGAACGTGCTGTCGGGACGGTGCGCATTGCGCTCCCGGATCAGGCCCACGAGGTCGAACTCCCCCTCACCCGGAATGCGACGATTCAGCAGGCAGTCCTCACGCAGATCGTCCGGGTACTCGCAGCGGATCGCTCCGTCATTGAACTGGACGGTGGAGATGTAGGGCCACAGGCCATCGAGGTGGGACATCGGGAGGTCATTGCGATACAAGTGCCACACGTCCATGCACATGGAGAGGTTCGGGCGATCCGCTCGCTCGATGATCGCTGCCGCATCGGCTGGCGTGCGCATGTTCGTGAAGGGCAGGGGCTCGAGGACGACCTCGACGCCCCAGGCTGCGAAACGATCCGCGACCCGACCTGCTCGCTCGGCGGCATCGTCCAGGGATCCTTCGTACGGGCCGATGGACTGAAGGCGCGCCGGGCGAAGGTGGGCAGCCAGCACGGCCGCGAGTTCCTCCCGTGGGTCCGGTTCCTCACCGAGGACGCGCACCGCCTCGAGTTCGCCGACGGTCAGGCCGTACTCGGTCAGCGTCGCATCGAGTTCATCAAGGGTGTGCCCGTCGTCGAGCCAGACCTGCATCCATCGCAGGCTCAGACCGATCTCTGCGAAGCCGGCCTCCTTGGCGGCCCGGCAGCGCACGTCCAACGGGACGTCGTCGATGCAGTTGAACGAGAAGGTGAAGTCGGCTACGACCGGCATGACCTCAGCTGCCGGCGAGGTCACGGGCGATGCCCTCGTCGATGAGGCGCTGAACCTGGTTGTGGAAGAAGGGGATCTTGCACTCGCGGTCGTTGAAGAAGTTCCGCTTGTAGTAGCTCGAGCGAGATGCCGCGGCAACGTCCTCCCACGTCCAGACGTCCTCACCCACGACGATCTTCAGGTGATCCCAGTGACGCTGGGTGCGATCGAGGTAGTCCTGATCATCGGACTTGTACCACAGTTCCCACGTCTCAAAACGGGTCTGGTTGTGGGAGATCGGAACTGCGCGGAACAACTCCAGATGCTCGGGATTGTTGTTGAACACGCTGGTCGGGAAGATCGTGTAGTGGCAGATCGCCACGGACTGGTGGTCGGGGTTCTCCTGCAGTTTCGGGAGAGCCCCCTTCAGAGGAACGACCATCATCGAGTGGCGATCGAACTCGAAGATGCGCATCTCCCGGCCGTCCTTGACGTCCTGCGGCGGGATGTGATGCAGGGCCGGAGCGTGGTAGAACTCGTTGAAGGCGTCGACGACGACCTTCCAGTTCACATCCACGTACCAGGTCAGCTTCTCCTTGAGGAACATGTCCTCCATGCGATAGGCGCCCAGATCCTGAAGGATGTCGTCGCCGAGGTACTCCATCAGCGGCGGCGCAACACCGGGACCGGCGAGCACCCCCCAGACCCAGCCACCCCATTCAGCGAGTTCGACCTGGTGGGCCTTCAGCCCCTTGAGGATGCCCTGGTCGAAGTCCTCGCGATCAGGCACACCGACAACCGCGCCGTCGAAGTCGTACACCCAGTCGTGCCACGGGCACTTGAATCGTCGTGCGCACTCGCCGGAGTCGCGGACGATGCGGGCTCCGCGGTGCAGGCAGACGTTGTGGAACCCGCCGAGCGTGCCGTCCTTCTTGCGGGTGATGACGATGGTCTCGCCCTGGCCCTCCCAGACGACGTGGTCGCCGGTCTCCTTCAATTCCTCGGAGCGGCACAGGATCTGCCAGTTGGTGTTGAGCACGTACTTGCGCTCGAGCTCGAAGCGCTCCGGGTCGGTGTACCAGGATGCCGGAACGGTCTCAGAGATGCCGGGGGTGTTCGGGATCTCAGGGGCGAACCGCAGCGGACCGTCACCACGAGTAGGCGGCACGAAGGGAGTGGTCATGAGAGGTCCTCTCGAGGCAAGTGCGACTCAACTCCGTCACCGTACACTTGTCTAGATGACTTGCACAAGGCTCTCCGCGAAGTCCGACGAGGATACCCACCCGCTGTGACGGGCTAGATGTCCAGCACGAGCCGATCGCCCTTGCACCGCGAGACGCAGGGCATCATGTAGATGCCCTCCTCCTTGTCCTCGTCTGTCAGGAGCGAGTCTCGGTGGACGATCTCTCCTTCGAGAACCCTCGTCTCGCAGGTGCCGCAGACACCCTCGGCACAGGACGTCATGATCGGGACTCCACTGCCCTGCAGCACCTCGACGATGCTCTTGTCGACAGGGATCGTGTACTCGGCCCCGGTGCTGTTGACGACCACCGTGAACTCATGGTCACCGCCATCACCCTCGGTCGCGACCTCCTTCGCGGAGAACCGCTCCACGTGAGGTGCGGGGCGGCCGAGCGTCACGCACATCTGCTCGACTGCATCGATGAGCGGACCGGGGCCGCAGCAGTACACGGCGGTGTCGGGGGCCGCCTCCCGGAGAATCTCCTCCAGCGGCAGGAATCCCTTCTCGTCCTGCGGCCAGATGTGCGCACCAAGCGCTTCGAGCTTGTCGCGGAAAGCCATGGATGCCCTCGTGCGACCTCCGTACCAGAACGTCCACGGGGCGTCCTTGTCGAAGATCACCTCGCCGAGCATCGGCACCATCGGCGTCACGCCAATGCCACCGGCGATGAACAGGTAGGACGGGGCCTCCACCAGTGGAAAGTGATTGCGTGGCCCACGTGTTCGGACAGCATCGCCCACCTTGATGTGGTCGTGGACGTACGACGATCCACCACGGCTCTCCGGCTCGCGAAGGACCGCGATACGCCACGTGTCGGCGTTGTAGTGGCTGCAGAGCGAATACTGCCTCTCCACGCCGTTCTCCAACTGGAGATCGATGTGCGCTCCCGGATCCCATGCGGGGAGATTCTCCCCCGAGGGCGCGCCCAGACGGATCGTGACGACTCCGTCGGCCTCCTCGACACGCTCGATGACGACCAGATCGCGATAGTCCTCGTACACATACGCCATGGCTAGACCGTAACGACACCGGTGGCTGACTCAACAGTCACCGTCCCCGCAGCACCATCGACAGTGACCTCCATTCCGTCGCGCAACTGCGCCGTGCCTGTCGTCACGGACAGCACCGATGGGATACCCAGTTCGCGGCTCACGACGACGGCGTGGCTGTTCATGGCTCCGACGTCCACCACGACGGCACCTGCGATGAGGAAGAGCGGGGTCCATGCGGCATCCGTGAACGGAGCCACCAGAACGTCACCCGGCTCGAGCTTGGCCATGTCCGACGGATCCGTGACGACGCACACACGCCCCGTGCAACGTCCAGCGCCACCGCCCAGCCCGGAGAGGACTTCACCCTCCCGCAGTGCAGGCATATCGCGCTCAGTGCGTCGCTTCCACTGCGACAGCGGCAACGGATCCGCGGCGATGATGAACGGCGGATCCAACTCGAACAGCGCCTCGTAATCGGCGAGCCGCTCAGCGATCAGGTCCCGGTAGGCACTCGGCTCGCTGACGTAGGCGTCCAGCTCGTCGTCCAGCAGCATCATGACGTCCTCAGGCCGACGGTAGAGGCCCGCCTCCACTCCCCTGCGACCCAGTTCGCGAATCGTCATACGAACCTCGTTGATGACCGCGACACAGGTCGCCTTGGTGCGCTCTCGAGCCGGCACGCACAGGACGGTCGAGGCGAGTGCCATCTCAAGAGTGGCGAGTGCTTCGTCGTTTCCGGCAAGCGCATCGCGAAGTTGAGCGGCCGCAGCGATCCGGCGAGCCGACAGGCGCTCGTGTCTGGCCTCGGGCGAATCCACATCCGAGGAGCGGCGGATGCCGTTCACGAGTGCGAGCGGGGCGAGGGGGTCCGCCTCCCAGGACAACGCGTGGATGTCCCACTCGTTGGGGCCGCGCGACCCCGACTCGCGCATGAATGCGGCGAACGACGCAGCAAACGCGACGGCGTCCGGACTCGAGGGCTCAAGGATGGCGGCCAGAACCGCCGCCGGTCCGTCATCGAAGAGGGCCGTGATCTCGATCGAAGCGTTCGCCTCCCGCGAGAGTCTCCACAGACCGCGCGAGGGCGAGGCGGAATCGACGTCCCCAAGCCCAGAGATGAGCTCGAGCTGCAGTTCGGGTCGATCGGCAGCCGCACAGAGGCTGGTGAGGATGCCCGGACCGAGAGTCGAGGCCAGGCTGGAGTAGTCATGCATCGCGAAGCCGTTGTCCAGCTCAGGGATGAAGGAGCGTGCTCGCGCAACAAGCTCGGCATCGCTGAGCTCGGCGAGGTTCGGGCGCTCCTTGGCGAGGGCGGCCGTTCGACGCCTGTCCTCGTCGATCTTGGGGAACGAAGAGGAGCCGAGGATCTCGCCGATGGTCGCTGCTGCCTTGGCCGAGAGTTCCGGGTTGATGTCGTCTGGATGGGGCTCGTACGGCGGAGTGTCAGGGTGGGAGCCCAGCAGGCCCGCATCGAACTCCGCCAAGTCGGCTCCCAGACGAAGCCCGAGCAGGCGCATGTGCGAGAGATTCAGGTAGAAGTAGCC
>Ga0181558_10000381_pt1 | contig 41615 bp, 39 predicted proteins | sample 011ome_22_FD_133754 | JGI IMG/M metagenome (GOLD analysis project Ga0181558, IMG submission 133754) | Coastal salt marsh microbial communities from the Groves Creek Marsh, Skidaway Island, Georgia - 011507BT metaG (megahit assembly) | ecosystem: Environmental > Aquatic > Marine > Intertidal... | reverse complement strand
CCTGCCTGGATAACCGCGTGGGTCTCTTCGGACATCGCCTCGGCGACCAGCCGCACCATCTCGCGCTGACCATCACGCGACTGGCCGCCGATTCCGGCGATCACGGCGTCGAGGGCCACGCTCTCGACCGTGGGCTCACCTCCAGATTCACTCACCGGAGGGCCCAGCCTCGAGGTCGGCAAAGTCACTCGCCAATGAAGCAGGCACGCGCGCACGCAACCGGGTCCCGGAGTCGTCATGCTCCTCTGAGATGACCTCGCCGGTCCGGTGGGCTCGACTGATGAGGTCACCTCGCGCATACGGGACCATGACATCGACCTCGACCAGACCGGTGGGCAGATCGACCTCGATCGCCTCCAGCAACTCGTCAATGCCGAGTCCTGACCGGGCCGAGACGACCACGGCATGCGGCTCCCGCCTCAACAGCCGGGCAATCACCTCAGGATCGGCGACGTCGGCCTTGTTGACGACGATCAGCTCAGGAACACCGCCCGCATCGATCTCGTTCAGCACCTCACGCACAGCTGAGATCTGGTCTTCGGGCGCCTCATCTGACCCGTCGACCACATGCAGGATCAGGTCAGAGTCGCGCACCTCCTCCAACGTCGAGCGGAAAGCCTCCACCAGCTGGTGCGGAAGGTGCCGCACGAAGCCGACGGTGTCGGCAAGAGTGAACTCCCGGCCATTGGGCAGGTGCGCCTTGCGGACCGTCGGATCCAGGGTTGCGAAGAGCGCGTTCTCGACGAGCACTCCGGCACCCGTCAGGCGGTTGAGCAGGCTCGACTTGCCTGCATTCGTGTACCCCGCAATCGCGACGCTCGGCATGCCCGAACGATTCCGCGACGCTCGCTGGGTCGTGCGGGCCGTCTCCATCTCGCGAATCTGCTTGCGAAGCTTCGCCATCTGGGATCGGATCCGCCGACGATCAGTCTCGATCTTCGTCTCACCGGGACCTCGGGTGCCCACACCACCCCCGGCACCACCTCCGGCACCGCCGCCCTGACGTGACAGGGACTCACCCCAGCCCCGCAGCCGGGGCAGCAGGTACTGCATCTGCGCCAGGCTCACCTGGGCCTTGCCCTCGCGACTTCGCGCATGCTGGGCGAAGATGTCGAGGATCAGCCACGTGCGGTCGACGACCTTGACCTTCACCACCTCCTCCAGCTGCCGAAGCTGACCGGGAGTCAGCTCACCGTCGCAGATGACGGTGTCGGCCCCCGAAGCCACCACGATGTCGCGAAGCTCACGCGCCTTGCCCGAACCCAGGTACGTGGCCGGGTCCGGGGAGTCCCGACGCTGGATGACACCTTCCAGAACCATCGAGCCTGCCGTCTCCGCGAGGAGCGCAAGCTCACGCATGCTGCGGTCTGCCTCGGCTGCGGTGCCCTCGGTCCATACTCCCGCGAGAACCACGCGCTCGAGCCGGACCTGCCGGTACTCGACCTCGGTGACATCCTCCAGCTCCGTCGACAGGCCGGCGACGCGCCGCAGGGCCTGACGCTCCTGGAGTTCGAGGGCGCCCGTGTCCGAGTCGGCTGGATTCGTTGTCGATCGTCCGGACGGGTTCGTCGGGGTGTCGGCCTCATGATTCGTCGTCATCGTGTCCAAGGGTGTCACGACACGAGACATCTGCGTTGGGCGCATCCACAGTTCCTTCACCCGCACGCAGGCGCGTGGGCCGAGGGGCTGGCTAGGGTGGCACGGTGCTGACACGCATCCTTGGCCCCGACCTGACCGTAAGTGAACTGGGACTGGGCTGCATGCCCATGTCGTCCCACTACGGCGCAGCCGATCCGACTGCCTCGCGCCGAACCCTCGAGCGCGCTGTGGAAGCGGGTGTGACCTTCTGGGATTCAGCCGCCGCCTATGGCCACGGTGCCAATGAGGAGCTTCTCGCCCCTGTCGTGGCCCGCCACCGCGATCGGCTGGTCATCGCCACCAAGTTCGGGATCGAACCGGACGGCTCGCTCTCCGGACGGCCACAGGATGCACACCGCGCCCTCGATGAGAGCCTCCACCGGCTGGGGTGCGACTACATCGACCTGTGGTACCTCCACCGCGTCGACCCCAACATCCCGATCGAGGACACGGTCGAGGCGATGGCGATGGCCGTCCAGTCGGGAAAGGTCCGCTTCCTCGGGCTCTCCGAGGCCAGCGCCACGACTCTGAGGCGTGCGCACGCCATCCACCCGATCGCCGCCCTGCAGAGCGAGTGGTCGCTGTGGTCCCGTGACATCGAGGCCGAGGTGCTGCCGACAGCCCGCGAACTCGGGGTGGGGATCGTTCCCTACAGCCCGCTGGGCAGGGGATTGCTCACCGGTCAGGTGACGGATCGCGCGATGCTCGCCCCCGATGATCGACGCCTGTCCGGGCCGCGCTTCTCTGAGGAGCACTTCGACCACAATCGACAGCTCGTCGTCCAGCTCGAGGCAGAGGCTGCTCGTCTCGAGTGCTCGGCCGCTCAACTGGCTCTCGCATGGGTGCTCGCGCAGGGCGACGACGTCGTGCCGATCCCGGGCACCCGCTCCGTCCATCATCTTGAGGAGAACATCGGCGCGACACAGGTCGTCCTGGATCATGCGACGCGGGATCGCATCGGCGCGCTGATGCAGGGCGTGGCCGGCGACCGGTATGCCCACAATCAGGGCTATGGGGATACGCCCCCTCGCGACTGATCCTCGCTTGCGGCGACCAGGCCCCCGATTCTTCGGTATTCCTGGATTGCCAGTTCCTAGCCGACGGGCAGCAGCACTGTTCCGCGCGCGACAAGCTCTGCCGGCCCGCGAAGGAGCAGTGAACCGGCACGTGTCTGGATGACCTCAACCGTGCCGCCTGGAACGTCCACCCGATATGTGGTCTCGCCTTCGACCTGCGGCTCCTCACGGCGCCGAGCGACCCACGCCACAGCGCAGGCTCCGGTACCGCAGGACTGCGTCTCCCCCACACCTCGCTCGTGCACGCGCATGGCCATATGTCGAGGACCACGCACGACGACGAATTCGACGTTGGCCCCGTCCGGGAAGCTGCTTGGCGGATCGATCACCGGTGCGGCCAGAAGATCCCCCGCTTCGGCGAGGTCGTCCACGAAGACCACCGCGTGGGGATTGGGAGCGAACGCCGGCGAAGCCGTCCACCGGTGCGACCCGACACAGACGTTCACTCCTGTGGTCGACGCGGGTGACGACGCACCTCCCATGTCGATCGTGATCGAACCGTCCTCATGCAGGATCGACGTCCTCGGGCCACCCCGCGTGCCGATGACGACTTCGGCGTCCGTGACGAGTCCGGTCGCATGCAGGTAGCGCACGAAGACGCGAGCACCGTTCCCACACATCTCGGCAACCGAGCCATCCGCGTTTCGGTAGTCCATGAAGTACTCGGCGATACCTGCCTCATCGGCATATTCGGGAACGTGCTCCGTGCGCACCACCCGCAGGACCCCGTCGCCTCCGATGCCACGGCGACGGTCGCACAGGAACTGAACCTGCTGCACCGTCAGATCGCGGGATCCACCCAGGTCTGGCACCAGCACGAAGTCGTTGCCCGTGCCGTGTCCCTTGACGAAGGGAACCTCGTCGAATTCCGCCATGACGTCAGCCTAATCGTCGGCCGTGTTCACGACGATCGCTCACGCCCCGGCGGCGGTATACGCGGCCGACACAGCGGCGAGGACATGTGGCCAGGTCTCCATCGGGGCAACCGATCGATTGTGCTCGGTCATGGCCAGGAGAAGCTCGCGGTTCGTCGCAACGCGGATCAGGGCGGCCACCATCCCCGCGTCGTCAGCAGCCAACAGGCCTTCGACACCGTTGTTGATGAACTGAGTGCTGCCCGACTGCGCTCGCGCAATGACAGGCAATCCGGCAGTCCGAGCCTCCAGAGCGGCGAGCCCGAATGACTCCTTGATCGACGGCTGGACATAGACGTCGGAGTTCGCGAGCACCTGGCGAATACCTGTTCGATCCAGCCGACCCGTGAAGCGGACCACATCGTCGAGACCGCTGGACCGCGCCTGCCGTTCAGCCCGGTCGCGGGCAGGCCCGTCCCCAACGAGGGTCGCAGTCAGCTCCACACGCCCAGCAAGGCCGGCCCTGGCCCGATCCAGCATCCGCAGCAAAGGCCCTGTCCGCTTGCGCGGGGCCAAACGCATGACGGTGGCGACGCGCACCCGATTGCCCTCCACTCCCACCGGCTCCACCACCCAGTCGGCAGGGTCGATTCCATTGGGCAGAACGAGCACCTCGCCGGACCGAGGCAGGCCGGCTGCCACACGTGCGGCAGCGAGGTCACTCACCGCACTGAGGGTCACCCCCCAGTCAGTCCACCGTGCGAGGGCATCGCTTGCACCGAACGCCGGTCGCGCCAGGCCACCCCAGACGCTGTGGACCGTCACCAGCGTGGGCAGCCCCCTGTCGTGGGCCGCGCGCACAGCACCCCAGGCAAACGGGGAGATCACCCCTGCATGCACGTGCACCACATCAACCGGATCCGCATCGAGTACCGCACCCACCTCCCGACGCGTCCGGGGGTGGACGGGCAATTCGAACGGCACGCGGGCTGCCACTCGATGGAGACGGATGCCGTCGACAATGTCGGTGCCGGCGAAGACAGCGCCATGACCGGGCGTGGCGGTGATGACGCGAACCTCGTCCCCAGCTGCGACCTGCCGACCCGCCAATGCCCGAACCTGCGACTCGATACCGCCGGTTCGGGGCGCGAAGCAGTCGCTGACGTGGGCCACCCTCATGGACCGTGACGCTACGCCACCCGACCGGCAAGCGGAGCCAAGCACCACCCGCCAAGGCCCAGCGGTCCTGCGCCAGAATGGCTCCATGACCTCCCGAACCCTCGTGTTCGTGCACGCGCATCCCGACGACGAGGCTCTCCTCACCGCCGGGACCATGGCTCGTGCCGCCCGCGAAGGCCACCGCGTCGTCCTCGTCGTCGCCACCAATGGCGAGGCGGGCCTGACTTCCTCTGCCTTCGCACCCGATCTGGGCTCCACCCGGCAGACCGAACTGGCTGCTTCCGCGTCGGCCCTCGGGGTCGCACGCACCGTCATGCTCGACTATCCCGATTCGGGCCTCCACGGCGAGAATCCGGACGGGTTCTGCCACGTAGGACGCTTCACCATCGGCCGACGCATCGCCGAGGTCTGCGCCGAGGAGGGCGCCGACGTGCTGGTCGGGTACGACCCCTCCGGTGGCTACGGCCACCCGGACCACGTGCAGGTGCATCGGTCGGTCCGGACGGCTCAGACCCTGTGTCCCGCACCACCGCGCCTGTTCGAGGCGACCCTGCCTCGCGAGCCCATCGCTCGCGCTGCTCGCGCTGCTGCCCTCTCGCGTCTCACCCCAGCCGGCTTCGATCCTGCGGAATTCGCCACGGCGTGGACACCCAGCCGCGACATCACCCATCGAGTGGACGTGCGCGGGGTGATGTCCTCCAAGACCGCTGCACTGCGGGCGCACGCCTCGCAGGCGACCGCAGACGGCACGACGCGAACCCTTGCCGTCCTCACACGCCTGCCAGCACCCGTGCGGTCACTTGTGCTCGGGACGGAGTTCTACGTCGCCGTTCCCGCTGCCGCGACGGCCTCGTCTACCAGCGTCGGCGAGTCGTAGGCCAGCCACATGATGCGCCCGTCCCGACGGAACCAGCGCTGCTGCCGTCGGGCGAAGCGCCTTGTGGCATCGACAGTCCGCTGGCGCGCCTGCTCTTCGGTGATCTCACCGGCCAGGAAGTCGAGGACCTGCTGGTAGCCGAGCGCCCGCGCTGCTGTCGGCGTGTCTGCCAGACCTCGGGCCTGCAGTGCGCGGACCTCATCCACGAAGCCCTCCTCCCACATCCGATCAACGCGCAGTGCGATCCGCTCGTCCAGCTCTGGGCGAGGGATCTCCAGCCCGAGCCGCACTGTCGGATAGACGCCGACCGGCTCCGGCAACTGTGCGACAAAGGGCTCACCCGTGAGCCGGATGACCTCAAGGGCCCGCACGATGCGTCGACCATTGGTCGGCAGGATGGCCGCCGCCGCCGCCGGATCCACCTCAGTGAGACGAAGATGCATCTCCCCCGCACCCAGCCTGGCGAGGTCGGCTTCCAGTTCCTCGCGCACCTGAGGATCGGTGCCCGGGAATCTCAGGTCGTCCAGGACAGCAGCCACGTAGAGCCCGCTGCCGCCCACGACGACGGGGCGTGAGCCTCGCATCCGAATGTCGTCGATGGCGGCCCGAGCACTCTCCTGGAACTCCGCAACGCTGATGCCGTGGTTCATGTCCCAGGTGTCGACCATGTGATGCCGGACGCGTGCACGTTCGTCCGCGGACGGAGAGGCCGTGCCGATGTCCATTCCTCGGTACACCTGCATCGAGTCGGTGCCGACGACCTCTCCATCGATACGTTCAGCGACCTCGACCGCCAACGCTGACTTGCCCGACGCGGTGGGGCCGACGATGGCTACGACGCCGGGACCACCTGCGGGTTGGTCGGTCACGTCCGCAGCGCAGGCATCCCGAGCAGGACACCGGTCGCCGGCTCGACCTGCTCACGGTCGGCGAGATCACCGGCTCGAGTGCGGCGCACGCCGAGGATTCGATCGGCGACAAGATGGTGCGGTGCCGCGTACGTGACCTCAGCGGTCACCATGTCGCCCGGCCTCGGGACTCCCACGCTCGGATCGATCGCCACATGGACGAGGCGATTGTCGGGCGCCCGTCCGGACAGTCGCTCCGTCTGATCGTCCTTCCGACCTTCGCCCTCAGCGATCAGGACCTCGAGCGCCCGGCCCTCCTGGCGTTGATTCTCCGCCCAGGCCACCTCGTTCACGACGGCAAGAAGTCGCTCGTACCGCTCCTGCACGATCTCCTTGGGAATCTGATCGTCCATCGTCGCCGCCGGAGTTCCCGGTCGCTTGGAGTACTGGAACGTGAACGCGTTGGCGAACCGTGCCTCGCGCACAACATGCATCGTCTGCTCGAAGTCCGCTTCAGTCTCTCCCGGAAATCCCACGATGATGTCGGTGGAGATCGCCGCTTCCGGCATCGCCGCACGCACACGCTCAATGATGCCCAGGTACTTCTCCTGACGGTAGGAGCGACGCATCCGCTGGAGTACTGCATCGGACCCAGACTGCAGGGGCATGTGCAACTGCGGCATCACGTTCGACGTCTCGGCCATGGCCGCGATCACATCGTCCGTGAAGTCGCGAGGATGCGGGCTCGTGAACCGGACTCTCTCGAGCCCATCGAGCTCACCGCAGGCGCGGAGCAGTTTGGAGAAGGCCGCCCGGTCACCGAATTCAGACCCATATGCGTTGACGTTCTGTCCGAGCAGGGTGATCTCCAGGACCCCCTGATCCACCAGTGCTCGGATCTCTCCCAGGATGTCTCCCGGACGCCGATCCTTCTCCTTGCCGCGGAGAGCCGGAACAATGCAGAACGTGCACGTGTTGTTGCATCCCACGCTGACCGACACCCACGCGGCATAGGCGCTGTCCCGCTTCGTGGGCAGCGTCGAGGGAAAGACCTCGAGTGCCTCCAAGATCTCCACCTGGGCTTCCTGCTCGATGCGCGCACGCTCGAGCAGGACGGGTAGCGAACCGATGTTGTGAGTGCCGAAGACCACGTCGACCCAGGGTGCCTTGGCAAGGATGTCGCCTTGGTCCTTCTGCGCCAGACATCCGCCGACGGCGATCTGCATCCCGGGATGGGCGTCCTTGACCGGCACCAGATGACTTAGGTTTCCGTAGAGGCGATTGTCGGCGTTCTCCCGAACCGCGCACGTGTTGAATACGACGACGTCGGCCTGCTGACCCTCGGGGGCGGTGACATAGCCCGCATCCTCGAGCAGCCCGGAGAGACGCTCGGAGTCGTGAACGTTCATCTGGCACCCGTAGGTGCGAACCTGGTAGGTGCGTGACCCGGCTTCGATGGCATCCTCCGTCGCGGCATCACGCCCTGCGATGGACATCCCACTCACGACGTGGCCTCCCTTGATGGCTTTGCGCGACAGACCCTGCATATCAACCTTGCGTCACAGGAGTCTATTGACAAGGGTCATCGACGCCCTATCGAGCCTGACCGGTCGTGGGAGCACAGGGCACGACCCCTCCGACCGAGGCGCGTGCGGCAACTATCAGGCCGCTTACAGCCTCGGCGTTCGTCACGATGTCCATGTGATTGACACCAGGGAGGGTGCGAATGTCACACGACGGATCGGGGGTCCACGCCTCCGGGGCCCGGTTCATCCACGAGCTGTCGCCCCCGTCTCCGTCAGCCTCGATCGGGGCTGGGCTCGTCGAATTCCAGAACCCTGTGCACTCAGGTTCGTCGCACGTGCCTGTGCGCTCGTCGACGTCATCGAAGGCATAGCCCACGGTCGTCGGCAGGTCGATCCCGAAGACGAACCTGCTTGGGATCGGCAGTTGCTCATGTGCCACTGACCCTTGGCGGAACCAGTCCTGATCGTCAAGGGAATACCTTGCCGCAGCCCGCCCCATTGCGACAGCGCCGGCATCGTCGAGCAGATCCGCCGCATCCGCGGCTCGGTACTCACGGTCACCGTTGGTGAAGAGGACAGCATCGCCGTACACGCTCGACTGGAGACCCAGGCCCATCTCACCCACCCAGGTGGGATCGACAGGCGAGGCATTCTCGTTGCCCGTGTCCCAGCTCCATCCCTCCTGGAACGCCCAACGCAGGCAGTCACTGCAACCGGAGAACTGCCCGGCGAAGCCGTAGAGGAACGCGATGTGCGACTCCACCCAGGCCGGATCCACCACTCGGAGCGCGTGATAGGCCATGAGGCAGCCCTGGCTGTGGCAGGCGATCACGGCCTTCGTTCCGTCAGCCTGTGCGACTGCTCGCTCCACAAGATCGGTGAAGTCCGTGACGAAGGAGTTGTCCCCAGGGGCATATCGATAGTCGAACGGGAGGCAGTACACATCGGCATCAACCGTCCAGCCGGCCTGCTCGAGCTGGTCGGCAAGGGCCAGGTATCGAGGACACTCCGCGCTGAAGTCCTCACCCACCGACACTGGCGTCACCGACACCCCGGGCTGGTTCTCGGCGGCCCCCCGTCCATCGATCACCAGTGACAGCCACCTCGGCACCTGGTCAGCCGCACTTCGAGGCAGGCCGCTCGCCACGGAGTAGTCCAGCGCGCTCGAGGCACCCTCTGGAAGCACCTCGACGGGATTCATGGCGGGCACCAGGAAGGTGAAGCTCGTGGTGGCGTCGGTGGTGTCCACCGTCACGTTGAGGGCGCTCATCCCCAGGCCGGGGGCAAATACGATCGGCGCCATCGACTGCACAGATCCACCACTCGGCGACGGGGGCTGCACAGATCCACCACTCGGCGACGGGGGGCTCGTACAGGCTGCGAGCGCAAGTGCGATCGAACCGGCGACCAGGGCTGACAGCCATATCCTGCGTCGTCCTACGGGCACGGCCTTCGTGGACTGGGGCGGAGTGATCATGCGGCAGGCGCAGCGGCCGACTCCGCCTGGACCTTCTCGTAGTAAGCCTCCTCGGCTTCCCGTCGCGGGTAGGCGAAGAGCACGAGAAGCAGTCCCAGCAGAGTCAGGATCAAGGCGATGCCCATGGCTCCTGACTTCCCTTCCGTGAAGGCGACCGCGGCCGAGTCGAGGATGGTCTGAGCCGTGGACCCTGAGTACTGCGAGGCCACCGACTGGGCACCCTCGAACGACGACGTCAGCTGCTCTGCGGTGGCCTGACTGACCTTCGACGCCTCGGATGCCGGAAGCGCCGACAGATCCTTGGAGATCCGCACGGCATACGCCCCAGCCAGCACCGCACCCATGAAGGCCTGGACGATCGCCCCGCCCAGGTCCCTGGTCAGGTCCAGGAAGGCCGACCCCATGCCGCCGCGACTTGCCGGGACAGAGTTCATGAGCGAGCGCGATGCCGGAGTGGCCGCGAGTCCCACACCCGTGCCGACAAAGGCGTAGGCCACGAGCACCCACAGGATGGAGGCACCCGTGTGCCACGTGGTCAGCATGATCGTGAAGGCGACGGCCACGGAGCCAAGGCCCAGCATGAACGTGAACTGAGATCCCTTGCCAGCGATCAGATGCCCGGCAACCTGCCCGAAGATGGCCGTGCAGATTGCTGAGGGCAGTACGACGGCAGCCGAGATCAGCGGCGAATATCCCAGCACGTTCTGCATGAACTGCTGTCCGACGAACATCGCACCGATCAGGGAGCCGAAGGTGATCGCCCCCGCCACGAAGGCGACCCAGAACGTTCGCGCCTTCGCCAGGGGAAGTGACATCAAGGGCCTCGAGGCTCGTGTCTGACGCCAGAAGAACGCGGCCAGGACAACGGCCACGACTGCGATCCCCATCAGCCGGGAGACGGTCAGGCCCTCATCCAGGTGCTCGATCCACAGCACCAGTCCGCCGACGCCGACGATCGACAGGACACCGCCGAGATGGTCGACCGCGAACGTCTCCTCCTGCGAGTGCCACGGCAGGACCCACAGCCCGATCACCAGGGCGACCACCACCAGCGGCAGGCTGATGAGGAACACGGACCCCCACCAGAAGTACTCGAGCATCCAACCGCCGATCACCGGGCCCACCGCAGCGAAGCCACCCCCGAGCCCAGACCACAGGGCGATGGCGGTGATCCTCGGGCGACCCCGGTAGAGGGCCCCGATGATCGACAGGGTCGTCGGGAACACGAGCGCGGCAGCGATGCCACCGAGGAGCCTCGCGACGATCAGCACCTCGACGTTGGGCGCCCAGGCCGCGAGCATCGAGGTCGGCACCGTCGCGATAGCACCCACGACGAAGAGCAGCTTGCGTCCGTAACGATCACCGAGGCTGCCCAGGTACAGCACTGTGCTGGCCAGTCCCAGGGCGAAGGCGTTGGCGACCAAGGTGAGCTGGTCCTGGGATGCGCCCAGGTCGGCACCGATCGTGGGCAGCGCGACGTTCGCCACCGCGAGATTGATGTTCGCGACGATGGCACCCGTCACCAGGGCAACGAGCACCCAGGCACTGCGCGGCGGCGTGTCGGATGTGGCGGCTGCCACGGCCTTCGAATTCCCTGGGGGCTGAATCTGACTCGGTTGACTCACCGGCTCACCGTAGTGCGGATCGCCCCGACGATGCCGAGAACGGCCGCTGGTGGGTTCCAGCCGCCATTCCCGTCGCGCGACAAATCGGGGGTAAAGCCTCAGGCAACCGGTACGGGCTCCGGCGCATCGTCCGTGACCTCATCCTCGCCGGGCTCGATCTGGACGCGAGGCAGAACCTTGTCCAGCCAGCCTGGCAGCCACCAGTTGGAGCGCCCCAGCATCGACATCAGCGAGGGAACGAGGACGAGTCTGACGAGGAACGCATCGATGAGCACTGCCGACGCCAGCGCAAGGCCGAACAGCTTGATGGTGCTGTTGGTGCTCGGGACGAAGGCGAGGAAGACGCTAGCCATGATCGCCGCGGCGATGACGACCACTCGACCGGATCCGGCCAGACCGCGCCGGACGGCCGCCAGGTTGTCGCCCGTGCGCATCCACTCCTCCTGCATGCGCGTGACGAGGAAGACCTGGTAGTCCATCGACAGCCCGAACAGGATGGAGAACACCATGATCGGCAGGAACGGGAAGATGGGTCCGGTGCTGACCACGCCCAGCGGACCGCTGAGCCACCCCCACTGGAAGACCGCGACCGTGATGCCCATCGCCGCCGCAAAGGACAGCAGGCTCGTGAGCGCAGCGGTCAACGGCACGACGATCGAATGGAAGAGCAGAACCAGGGCCAGGAATCCCAGGCCGATGACGATGGCGAGGAAGATCGGCAATGCGTCGCCCAGGACCGTCGTGAAGTCACTGGTGATCGCCTGGGTGCCTCCGACGTAGAGCTTGACTCCGGTCGCCTCCTCGATCGAGGGGTTCACCTCCGTTCGCAGGCGGTCCAGAAGTGCCGTCGTGGCCTCGTCCTGAGGAGACGTCGTCGGGTACACCGCGATGACCTGAACTGCAGGAGCGGCCCCATCGGCAGACCCGGCCGCGGCACCCGCCGCGCTGAGCTTGCCCAGAACGGGCAGCACCTCGAGGCTCGGCGACGTGCCGGCTACACCCTCAGCGGCCGTCAGTCCGGCGACCACCTGGCCGAAGGCCTCTGGGGAGTTGGCCTCGGACAGGTCCGCCACCACCAGGAACGGTCCGTTCACACCGGGGCCGAAGCCCTCGGCGCGCAGGTCATACGCGATTCGGGCGGCGGATCCCTCGGGCTTGCCCGAGTCGTCGGCGAAACCCTGCCGAAGGCTGAACAGCGGAATGGCCAGGACGACGACGATCGCCAGAGCGAACAGGGCCGGGATGATCGGGCGCTTCTGCAGCGTGCGCCCGTAATGGGCCCATGCCTTGCCCTCGGGATGCCCGACCATGGCCCCGGGCTTCTTGCCCCATGGCAGGCGCCATGCAATCGCCTTGGTGCCCAGCAGGCTCAGGACTGCGGGAAGCATCCACAGCGCCGAGAGCATGACCGCGAGGACCGTGACTGCTGCAGCGACCGCAAGTCCGTTGAAGAAGTTGATGCCCAGCACGAACAGGCCCAGCAGCGCGATGATGACGGTGCTGCCCGCGAAGAGGACGGCCCGGCCGGCGGTCTCGACGGCCTCGATCGCCGCCTCCTTGGCCTCTCGGCCATGGAGCAGCGCCTGGCGGTAGCGATTCGTGACGAACAGGGCGTAGTCGATGCCCACTCCCAGACCGATCATGGCTGCCAGAGTCGGGGCGAAGGTCGCGACATCGAGGAAGTTCGCGACCAGCAGCACACCCATCTGACCCATGGCCAGACCGATCACCGCGACGATGATGGGAAGACCCGCAGCAATGATGGAGCCGAAGGCGATCAGCAGGATGATGATCGCAACCAGCAGTCCGATGCCCTCGCTGCTTGGAGGCTCCTGGCCAGCGAACTCCAGGACCTGCCCCTGGGCTCCCGCCCGGAGGCCGTCCGAATTCAGGCCCTCGACCGTTGCCAGCAGTGCCTTGGCGTCATCCGTGGACACGCTCATGGCGCCGTCGGCATCGGTTGCGAACGAGATAGTCGCGTAGGCCACGGTGCCGTCCGGGCTCACCGCGGAGAACTGCGAGGCGAGCAACTGCTGCTCCTCCGGCGTCAGTGCCTGCATCGCGGCCATATCGATATCGGGGGCCGGACAATCGCTGCCCAGCGAGACGCCCTGCGGATCCAGTGGGTTCGTCACACAGGTGACCGAGCCCAGAGCAGCTATCTCCTCGAGTGCAGGCACGACGCGCTGTGCCACAGCCGGATCGATCGCCGTCCCCGTTTCCGGTGACCAGACAACCGTGGCACCCCCATCGATGCGGCTGGTGTCCGTGCCGCTGCTCATCAGCAGGTCGGTGGCGATCTTGGACTCGGTGTCCGGCAGATCGAAGGAATCGTTCAGATCACCGCCCAGTTGGAGACCCATCCCGACGACGACAACAAGTGCCACCAACCACGAGATGAGAGCGATGATCGGACGGCGAACGGCCCAAGCGGACACGACAGGCATGACGACTCTTCCGGTTACACGAAGTGGGAGAGGCATTCCCCCACGCTGACTTGGCTCTAGCGAACGCTACCGTTCCCTAACTGTCAAATCAGAGAACGATCAGTTTCGCGGCGTGTTATCGTCGCGATGTGTCGGCCTCCCACGCTATCCAGACCCGCCGCCGTGGTGAGGCGCTCAGGGAGGCGGTCTTCGATGCAGCCCTTGCGGAGATCTCTGAACGAGGCATGCGTGCTGCCTCGATGGACGGAATCGCACGAAGGGCCGCTACTGGCAAGTCAGCCCTCTACCGACGTTGGCCCAACGTGCATGCACTGGCCCTGGACTTGTTCATCACGACGTTGGATGAGTCGCTCCCCAGCCCGGAACCGAACACCGGCTCGCTGCGCGGAGACCTGCTGGCGTCCCTCACCGTCCTGCGCACCCAGTTGGACGGAGATCTCGGCGTGATCCTGCGCGAGCTGATCAGCGAGGCCGCGCACGACACCACCCTGGCGCAGGAGTTCCAGCTGAGATTCGGACTGCGCAAGCAGACCGAGCTCGTGGGCCTGCTGCAGCACGCCATGTCGCGAGGCGAGATTCCGCCGCACTCCATCGATCCGTACCTGCTCCAGGTGCCGGCGGCACTGATCACGCACAGCCTCATCCTGCACGGACAGTGCCCCAGCCAAGCCGAACTCGAGCACATCATTGATGCGATCGTGCTGCCGCTGCTCCTGAACTCGCCTGCCCTCACGGTGTCAGAGTCCTGACTGAGCGCTCGCCCAAGGGTGCGTTACTCACCATCCATCGGCATCGCAACACCGTCCAGATCATCTCCCATCTGCTCCAGCACCTCGCGCACGACCGAGAAGGCCACCCCGCCGGGATAGCCACGGCGCTGGAGCATTCCGGTCAGTCGGCGCGCACGCGCATCAGGTGTGAGTCTCCTGGTCGATCGAGCCTTGACCCGCACCAACTGCACCGCTCGATCCCGCTCTGACTCCGAATCGATCAGCTCCAGAGCCTGCTCCGCGAGTGGTCCCTCGATCCCCTTGTGGCGCAGTTCCTGTCGAATGACGGACCGTGCCGAACCGCGCGACCGCTGACGGGACTCCACCCACATTCGGGCGAATGTCTCGTCGTCGATCAGGCCCACATCAACGAAACGGTCGAGGACGCGATCCGCCGTCTCCTCATCGATGCCGCGGGTGAGCAGATCCTTGCGGAGTTCAGCCCGAGTGCGAGGTGCAGCCGTGAGCCGACGCAGGAGGATCGTTCGGGCCACCTGCTCGGGATCGGCCTCCGGCTGCAGGTCAGCCGGTGAACCGGGCGTGGGTCCGTCATCCGCCGCCATCGTCGTCGTCAGTCGATCGGCGCGGGCGCCGCCGGAACCTCATCCGCCGGGGCGTCGACCTTGGGGCCGATTCCCAGAGCTTCCTTGATGCGCTTCTCCAGCTCGTTCGACAGGTCCGGGTTGTCCTTCAGGAAGGTACGGGCGTTCTCCTTGCCCTGCCCGAGCTGGTCGCCCTCATACGTGTACCAGGCACCCGACTTGCGAACCAGACCCGTGTCGACGCCGATATCGATGAGGGAGCCCTCCCGGGAGATCCCCTCTCCGTACAGGATGTCGAACTCGGCCTGCTTGAACGGCGGTGCGACCTTGTTCTTCACGACCTTGATACGCGTGCGGTTGCCCACGGCCTCCGTGCCGCCCTTCAGGGTCTCGATGCGGCGGACATCCAGACGAACGGAGGAGTAGAACTTGAGCGCCTTGCCACCGGTTGTCGTCTCAGGCGAACCGAACATCACGCCGATCTTCTCGCGAAGCTGGTTGATGAAGATGGCGGTCGTACCCGTGTTGCTCAAAGCGCCGGCCATCTTGCGCAGCGCCTGACTCATCAGGCGCGCCTGCAGGCCGACGTGGGAGTCGCCCATCTCGCCCTCGATCTCGGCTCGGGGAACGAGAGCAGCGACAGAGTCGATCACGACCAGGTCGATCGCACCGGACCGGACGAGCGTGTCCATGATCTCCAGAGCCTGCTCGCCGGTGTCCGGCTGAGACACGTAGAGATTGTCGAGGTCGACCCCCAGACGCTGGGCGTAATCGGGGTCGAGTGCGTGCTCCGCGTCGATGAAGGCGGCAAGACCGCCCATCGCCTGGACGCTGGCGATGGCATGCAGGGCAACCGTCGTCTTGCCCGATGACTCCGGGCCGTAGATCTCCACGATCCGGCCGCGCGGCAGTCCACCGATACCGAGTGCGACATCGAGTGCAATGGCCCCGGTCGGGATCACGTCGATGGGTGCTCGACCCTCGTCCCCCAGACGCATGACTGATCCCTTGCCGAACTGACGCTCGATCTGGGCCAGGGCGGCATCCAGTGCCTTCTCACGATCCTGTGCGGCGGTGGCCATGCTGTTCTCCTCCATCGGTGTGGACATCTCGCGGGTCATGCCCGATGTCGGCACGTTAGGTCACGGGCCTGACATCGCCGCTCCGCTCACTTCCGCGGTGGACGCGGAACCGCTCGGGTCGACACTGGGGAAACTACATCGAACGCATGTTCGAATGGGCGCGACACGCCGGAAGTGCGAGAAGCACCGTCAGTCCGGCAAGGGGCACGAAGGCCGCCGCGCACAGCCACCCGTAGGACGACACGAGGACGATCACGCCAGCCGCTACGCCGCCGAGGGCTCCGGCCCCGTTCATCACGAGGTCGGACAGACCCTGGACCGCCGGACGCTCCGTGGTCTCCACCTCGTCGGTGACCAGGGTCGAACCAGCGATCAGCGTGCAGGACCAGCCCAGTCCCAGCAGGAACAGGCCCACCGCCAGGACTGGCACGTCATTGCCCGCAGCGAGTCCGGAGATCACACAGGCCGCAGCGAGAATCACGATGCCCGCACTGATGACCTGGAGCCGACCGAAGCGATCGACCGCCCAGCCGACGACAGGCGACAACGCGTACATGCCGGCGACGTGCACGCTGATGACGAGGCCGATCAGCTGCAGTGTGACGTCGACGTGAGCCATGTGGACGGGCGTCATGACCATGACCATGACCATGACAACGTGCCCGACGGCGATCGCGGCGATCCCGAGCATCGCGCGGGGACGGCTTCGCAGGTGCGTCAGTCCCTCGCGCAGTCGAGGCCGACGCACCGTCTCGCCCGCATGCGCCCGCAGACGCAGCGAGAGCCGGTAGGGGTCCGGGCGAAGGAACAGGAGCAGGATCGCCGTCGTCACGGCCAGGCAGACAGCGGCGACGACATAGGGACCGGCCAGCTGGGGCAGACCCATGGACAGACCGAGGTTGCCCGAGGCGTTGAGCAGATTGGGTCCGAGGACGGCGCCCACCGTGCCAGCCCAGACGACCCAGGACAGGGAGACAGCGCGATGCTCCGGCGTCGCGAGATCGGTGGCTGCGTATCTGGCCTGGTAGGTCGCGGCCGAGGCGACGCCGACGAAGAAGCAGCCGATCAGCACAAGCGGAAGGCTGCGCGTGACCGCCCCGGCGACGACGATCACCGAGCCGACGGATCCGAGTCCGTATCCGGTCGCCAGGGCCGCCCGGCGTCCGCGCCCCAGCGCGATGCGCGCCAGTGGCAGGGCCAGGACAGCAGCGCCGAGGACTCCAGCCGTCTGCGCAAGCCCCGCGGCTGCCTCTGAATCGGCGACAGACTCCGCGATCAGGGCTCCTGCGGCAACCGACCCTGCGACCGCCACACCCCCCAGAACCGATCCCGCCGACAGGACGGCCACCGACCGCTTCTGGACGGAGCGCGTCTCTGGACTCGCCAGAGTCACGTCAACGGTCATCGCGGCGACCCTCCTCAAGGGCCGCTTGGGCCAAGGACCCGTCACCGTGCTGCCCGTGCGCCAGGCGTGTGTCAAGCGCCTCTCTCACTGCTTCGTCATCCCGGGGCAGACCCAGGGTGCGGAATGCCCGCGTGACGACATCAGGACGCGCCACCCACTCGTCGTAGTCGATCAGGACGACCCGGTCGGCCCCGAGCAGTTCGGCCAGGTCCTCTGCAGCACGTCCGAGCCTCTCCCGGGACTCTCGCAGCGCACCGCGGGCATCGTCGTGCTCAGGCCACCAGCCACTTCGTGCTGCGGACTCGGGATCTCGAACATTGATGAGGAAGCGGATGCCTGGGAGGAGCTTGTCGAGGAAGAGCAGGAATTCCAGCAGCTCGTCATAGGTGGCGAAGTGCCCGGGCTCATAACGGACCTCCTTGAACCCCACCCAGGTGCTGTCGCGCGGCGGCCGCAGCACTGTCTCGAGAACGTGGCTGCGCAGGCTGGTGAGGACGTCGTCTGGCCGAAGCCTGGCCGAACCGAACCACGGATGCGCAGGGCGCCCGGCATGATGGCGGTCAGCGGTCTCCGCCAGCGCCTGCACGTAGTCGTGGAGGCCTCTCAACGCGCCGTAGTTCTCTCCCCTGATCGTGACCCCCGGGAGCGCATTCAGCGCCGCCTGAAGGGTCGTGCTGCCCGTGCGTCCGTAGGTGACCACCGCAAGGAATCGAATCTCGCCGGACGATCGCCTCACCTCAGGACTCCAGGCACCTCGGTGGTCGCGCACACGGCTCGCCACACGTCCTTGGTGTCCACCCCGGCGGCAATGGCCTGCATGACCGTGCAGCCGAGCGGCGGCAGAACGACATCGTGGGCCCACGAATGGGCATAGGACGATCCGAGCACAGTCTCCATGCGCTCCCAGAAGTCCGTCAATCGCACGTGGGCAGTCTGCCGCATCCAGCGCGCTGAACGGGACACCGCTCCGACGCGACCGCCGATGGCAGGGATCTGCCGGAAGGGGGAATCAGACGGGAGCGAAGAAGGCGGGGCTCGACTCCGCCACAGCCACCTGGGTGCTCACCGAGGCGAGCACATCGGCCAACGACACCTCGAGCGCCTCGCAGATGGCCGCCAGCAGTTCGCTGGAGGCCTCCTTCTGCCCGCGCTCCACCTCGGAGAGGTAGCCGAGGGACACGGCTGCGGCACCGGACACATCGCGAAGCGTCCTGCCCTGATCCTGCCGACGCCGACGAAGCTCATCGCCGATGACCTGTCGCAATACGATCATCATGCCTCCCCTCGCCGTTCGTCCCTGTTGGAGTCCAGTCGGCCACCTGAGCCGAAGGTTACCCCGCTCGTCGCCTGCGCGCCTGCCTGAGCGACCTCTTGACTCAGGAGAACGCAGCTCGTGAGAGGAATATTCCCTTCGACGCTCCGACCTAGGCCACGGTTCCCGCGATCGGATCCGGACGCCCACCCGTGACCACCTGCATTAGGAGCTCGCGGGATGCCCTGACGGTCGCCTCGCGGATCTGCTCCCGATCCCCCGAGAGGGACAGGTGCTGGCTGCGGACCGTCCCTGGAATCGCCACGGCGATCCAGACTGAGCCCACCGGCTCACCTCCGTGAGGCTCCGGTCCGGCCACACCCGTGGTCGCCACCCCGACGTCGGCCCCCAGCACGCCCCTGACTGCTACCGCCATCTGCTCAGCGACCACCTGGCTCACCACGCCCTGATCTAGCGCCTCTGACGGCAGATGCAGCAGGGACCCCTTCAGGTCGGCGTGATACGCGACGATCCCCCCGCGAAGCACATCAGAGCACCCCGGCACGTCGGCAACCGCAGCACATACGCGCCCGGCAGTCAGGGACTCGGCAGTCCCCAGGGTCCACTGCCTCTGGCGTAGGAGTGTCACGACCGAAGACCAGGCACTCATGCGGCACTCCGCACACGGGACGCCCGGCGCAGACGCACGGCCCTCACCACGTAGTCCAGACCCGTGACGAGCGTCAGGATGACGGCGATCGCCATCACCGCCGCCCGAGCCGAATCCCACCACGCCAACGGCACATCCATCAGGTACATGGCGATCGCCACGGTCTGGACGAGCGTCTTGACCTTCCCACCACGACTGGCCGGTATGACGCCATGCTCAATCACCCAGAATCGCAGCGCCGTCACCCCCAGTTCCCGCACGAGGATGACCGCGGTCACCCACCAGCTCAGGTCCCCCAGCCACGAGAGGCTGATCAGGGCAACGCCGATCAAGGCCTTGTCGGCGATCGGGTCGGCCACCTTCCCGAAAGTCGTCACGAGGCCGTAGCGACGGGCTATCGCCCCATCCGCCAGATCGGTGATCGACGCAAGAATGAAGACAGCAGCCGCCAGATCCCGCGCCGAGCCATCACCGCCGCCATCGACCCACAGCAGAGCTGCCATGACTGGGACGCAGAGCGCACGGAGCATGGTGAGGGCATTGGGCACATTCACCACGCGCACACTGGTCACAGGCGCGCCGGCAGGATCCGGCCGAGGCGGGCGCATCAGACGGAATCGACCCACTCAGCGATGAGGTCGACACCTGCCACATCGATGACCGTCGCAGTGATCATGTCGCCGATGTTCACATCGATGCCATCCACCGCAACGATGGTGCCTCCGTCATCGGGCCCCTGGTGCGCGGCGCGGCCCACCGCCACGGGATGTCCGTCCTCGTCATCCTCGAGACCTTCCACCAAGACGACAATTCGCTCGCCGACGCGGTCCTCGGCGCGCTGGGACATCAGCTCATCCACGAGCGCCGTCGCCACCTCGACGCGTTGCTGGACGATGGCCTCATCGAGCTTGTCGGGCAGCGTGGCCGCCTCCGTCCCGTCCTCATCGCTGTAGCCGAAGACGCCTACGGCATCCAGACGGGCCTCCTCGAGGAAGGCCAGCAGCTCGGCGAACTCCTCCTCCGTCTCGCCGGGGAAGCCGACGATCACGTTGCTGCGGATTCCCGCGTCCGGCGCCAGCTGGCGGATTCTCGTGACGAGGTCGATGAAGTCAGCGCGGCCACCGAAGCGGCGCATCCGTCGCAGCACGGTAGGACTGGCGTGCTGGAATGACAGATCGAAGTAGGAGGCCACCACCGGCACTCGAGCGATGATCTCCAGCAGGTCCGGGCGCACCTCCGCGGGCTGCAGGTAGGCGACCCGCAGACGGGATATGCCCGTGTCACCGAACCTGCGAAGGAGAGATTCCAGCAGTCGCAGGTCCCCGAGATCCTTTCCGTACGAGGTCGAGTTCTCACTGACGAGGACCACCTCACGCACGCCCTCGGTGGCGAGCCACCGTGTCTCGGCCAGGACATCCTCCGGGGGACGGGAGACGAATGAGCCGCGGAAGCTCGGAATGGCACAGAAGGTGCACCGGCGATCGCATCCGGATGCCAGCTTCACCGGCGCGACCGGGCTGCCATCGAGTCGACGACGCAGCACCGGGGGGGTCCAGCCAGGAATGTCCTCGACCTCGTGCGACGGCGCTGTGGCGTGACCTGGGATCGAGCCGGCAGCGGCCGGACGCTCGACTGGGGTGACGGGCAGGAGATGTCGTCGATCGCGAGGGGCGTGCGGCACGTGCTGCCGCCCCTCCACGATGCCTAGGAGGGTCTCGCTGATCGTCGGATAGTCGTCGAATCCGAGCACGGCGTCCGCCTCCGGCAGGCTGGCCGCCAGTTCATTCCCATAGCGCTCGGCCAGGCATCCCACCGCCACGACCGCGGTCGGGCCATCAGGCGACTTCAGGTCTGCGGCAGCCAGGATGGCGTCGATGGAGTCCTTCTTCGCCACCTCGACGAACCCGCACGTGTTGACCAGGACAGCCTCCGCATCGGCCGGATCATCGACGAGCTCCCAGCCGGCGGCGGAGAGGCGACCGGCCATCTCCTCCGAATCGACCTCATTGCGAGCACACCCAAGGGTGACGACGGCGACACGGCGGGAATCAGACACCGCCCCAGCCTACGGACGACACCCCCGTTAGGCCGAATCCCGGCCCCTTAGCGCCGGTCGGCAAACGCGTCGAGTGCGTCCTCGGGGTCGATGCCGAGTACCTGGGCCACGGACTTGATCTGACCACGGGCGTACACGTCGCCACCGCAGTGAGAGAAATCGTCCTGCTCCATTGCGGCAAGGATCGAGGGTCGGATCTTCGTACCGTCGGCAACGTCCTCCAGGGACATGCCCGCTGCTTCGCGGGCAGCCCGCAGGATCGACCCAGTTGTCATGCCGCTCCCCTGCTGGCCTTGTTGCTGTGCCTTCTGATGGTAAGCACTCACCGCCCCGAGCGCATGGCAAACCGGTCGACTGGCGGACAGGGATTCGACCGGACCTCACTCACCCCGGATCAGCAGGATCAGGCCGGGCAGGTCGTCGGGAGTCACGAGCACCTCGCGGGCCTTGCTGCCCTCGCTCGGACCGACGACGCCGCGACTCTCCATGAGGTCCATCAGTCGGCCCGCCTTGGCGAAGCCCACACGCAGCTTGCGCTGCAGCATCGACGTGGAACCGAACTGCGTGGACACCACCAGTTCAATGGCCTGGAGCAGGACGTCGAGATCATCGCCGATGTCCTCGTCGACCTCCTTGCTGGAGGCGGGCGCCGCGGTGACCTCCTCGATGTAGCTGGCCTCCCCCTGCGCCTTGCAGTGGTTGACGACGTCGGCGATCTCCGCCTCCGAGACGTAGGCGCCCTGGATTCGCATCGCCTTGTTCGCGCCCATGGGCAGGAAGAGTGCGTCGCCCTGGCCGACGAGCTTCTCCGCACCGGGCTGGTCGAGGATGACGCGACTGTCGGCGAGACTGGATGTTGCGAAGGCCAGCCGGCTCGGCACGTTGGCCTTGATCAGGCCGGTCACGACGTCAACGCTCGGGCGTTGGGTCGCCAGCACGAGATGGATGCCTGCCGCTCGCGCCAGCTGGGTGATGCGGACGATCGAGTCCTCGACATCGCGCGGAGCCACCATCATCAGGTCCGCCAGCTCGTCGACGATGACAAGGAGATACGGGTAGGGCTCGATGACGCGCTCGCTGCCGGGCAAGGGCACCACCTTGCCGTCGCGCACCGCCTTGTTGAACTCGTCAATGTGCCGGTAGCCGAAGTGGGCAAGATCGTCGTAGCGACGATCCATCTCCTTCACTACCCACTGAAGGGCATCAGCGGCCTTCTTCGGATTCGTGATGATCGGTGTGATCAGGTGCGGGACACCTTCGTAGGCAGAGAGCTCCACGCGCTTCGGGTCGACCAGGATCAGACGCACTTCCTCAGGCGTCGCACGCATGAGCACCGACGTGATGAGGCTGTTGATGCAGCTGGACTTGCCGGCGCCCGTGGCACCCGCAACGAGGATGTGAGGCATCCGTGCGAGGTTGGCGACCACGAAGCCCCCCTCCACATCCTTGCCCAGTGCCACCGACATCGGATGGTGGTCACTCGTGGCCGCGCTGCTGCGCAGCACGTCACCCAGAACGACGAGCTCGCGATCGCTGTTGGGGATCTCGACGCCGATCGCCTTCTTGCCCGGGATGGGACTCAGGATCCGCACATCCGCGCTGGCGACGGCATAGGCGATGTTCTTCGAAAGTGCCGTGACCCGCTCGACCTTGACGCTCGGGCCCAACTCGATCTCGTAGCGCGTCACCGTCGGGCCACGCTGGAAGCCGGTGACCTCGGCATCGATGCCGAACTGCTCCAGCACCTCCGTCAGGGCGACCACGACGTAGTCGTTCGCCTTCGTGGCCTTCTTGTGCGCAGGCCCCGACGTCAGTGCCGTCTTCTTAGGCAGCCGGTAGGAGGTCCGACGGGGAATGGTCAGTTGCTGGGGCCTGTTGCTCACCCGCTCCACCACGACGGTGTCGTGCCGGGCCGAATGACCGCTTGGGGCTGCCTGTGCGGGTGCAGGCTCGTCATCGACCCCTGACGCGGACTCGTCACGCGGCAGGACGCCGGACATCAGGAATGCCGCGGGGCGCTCCTCGTCATCGAGGATGGTGGTGTGCAGGACGTCGTCGTTCTCCTCCTCAGGCTCGGAGACGAGGACGCCGTTCCACACGGCCGCGGCGCCGGCCGGCTCGTCCTGCTCGGAGGCGCTGGCATCGTCGTCTGCATCTGCGTCGGAGTCATGTGCATTCGCGCGACCGCTCACCAGCCGCCTGGCGCCGCGAACGAGCGCCATGAACCCTGATCGGACGGATTCCACGGGAGTGGCGGTCAGGACCATCAGACCGAAGGCCATCAGGAGGGCGAGAGCAACGCCTGTCACCACCGGGCCAACCGCGGCCACGATGGGCGCGGTCACGACCCAACCCAAGACGCCACCTCCCGCCGCCATCGCTTCAGCCCCATCACTGGGCGTCGCTGCACCGGTGACGAGGTGCCAGATCCCGATGCCACCGGACAGGAAGGCAGCTGCACCGATGACCAGTCGGCCGGTCGTGGCGTTGTCCTCCGGGTGTCGCAGGAAGCGCCAGGCGAGGGCCAGCAGCATCAGTGGCGCCATCCACGCGAGTGCCCCGATGATCGACGTGGTGACCATGCCGGCCCATGCCACGAACCAGCCGTCGACACCGAACCACGTCGCAGCCATCAATGTGGCTGCCCCCACGATCAGGGCCAGGCCGAGACCGTCACGGCGGTGTGAGGGGTCCAGATCCTTGGCACTGCGACCGAAGGCGCGCGCGCCGGCACCGATGAGGTGCGCGAGGCCGAGCCAGATGGCCCGGAGCATGCGTCCGAGCGCCGTGAGCAGCCGCGCCATCGGTCCAGGGCCGCTCGAACGCTTCGCAGGAGCCTTGCGCGCGGGCGCAGGAGTCGGGCGCCGTGCGCTGCTGGACCGACGGGTGGACGACGAGGCCCGCTTGGGCCGCGCGGGGGAAGACGTGCGGGAAGCCATGCGGCGAGCCTAGCGGTGGGATCCCACCAGTCACGGTAGTCACACGCGCAACGCGCCGGGACCCGGATGGAATCGGCAGAATGGGGGTCAAACCGGGTCAATTCCCAAGAATTGACCCGGTAAGCGGTTCAAATCGGAAGAAGTCAGGCTTCGACGACGACGGGAATGATCATCGGGCGGCGGCGGTGCCTGGAGTTGATCCACTTGCCCACCACCCGACGGATCCGCTGCTGCAGCTCGTGTGTCTCATCGGCCCCGTCGTCCAGCGCCTTCTGCACGGCCTTGGTGACCTCATCGGTGAGCGCCCCCGCGAGCTCGGCGTCCCCGCCGAATCCCCGGGCGTGAATCTCCGGCCCCGCCACGATGGCTCCATCGACGATGTCGACGGCGACGAAGACAGACACGAAGCCCTCCTCGCCGAGCACCCGACGGTCCTTCAGCGATGTCTCGGTGACGTCGCCCACGCCGGATCCATCGACGAACACGAAGCCCACCGGTTCGTGACCCACCACCGTGACGATCCCGTCCTTGAGATCCATGACGGTGCCGTCCTCGGCGATGGTGATGCGCTCCTCGGGGATGCCGACGCTCTGCGCCACTTCCGAGTTCGCGCGCATGTGACGCCACTCACCGTGGATGGGAAGGACGTTGCGCGGCTTGACGATGTTGTAGACGTACCGCAGCTCGCCTGCCGCCGCATGCCCGGACACATGAACCAGGGCATTGCCCTTGTGGACCACGTGAGCACCCAGCTTGGCCAGACCGTTGATGACTCGGAAGACGGCGTTCTCATTGCCCGGGATGAGCGAGGAGGCCAGGACGATGGTGTCGCTCGGACCGACGCTGATCGGATGATCGCGGTTCGCGATGCGGGACAGCACCGCCATCGGCTCCCCCTGCGATCCCGTGCAGATGAGCACCGTCTCATCGTCGGGCAGGTTCGGCAGATCGTCGGATGCCACGAGCATGCCGCCCGGGATCGTCAGGTAGCCGAGGTCCCGAGCAATGCCCATGTTGCGCACCATCGACCGGCCGACGAATGCGATCTTTCGGCCGTGCAGCGCCGCCATGTCGATGATCTGCTGGATTCGATGCACGTGAGACGCGAAGGACGCCACGATGATGCGTCCCTCGGCCCGCAGGAACACCGCGTCCAGCACGGGGACCAGGTCGCGCTCGCTGCTGACGAATCCGGGCACCTCGGCGTTGGTGCTGTCGACCATCAGCAGGTCGACGCCCTCATCGCCCAGTCGTGCGAAGGCATTCAGGTCGGTGACGCGTCCGTCAAGCGGAAGCTGATCCATCTTGAAGTCGCCCGTGTGCAGCACGACGCCCGCCTGTGTGCGGATGGCCAGCGCCATCGCATCGGGGATCGAGTGGTTGACGGCCATGAACTCCACGCTGAACGGCCCAAGCTCCAAGACAGCGCCATCGGGAACGGTCTGCGTCTGGGGGGAGATCCGATGCTCGCGCATCTTCGCCTCGACGAAGGCGAGCGTCAGCGTCGACCCGTAGATCGGGATGTCGGCCCGCAGACGAAGCAGGTACGGCAAGGCGCCGATGTGATCCTCGTGGCCGTGCGTGAGCACCACTGCTTCGATGTCATCCAGACGATCCTTGATCGGACCGAAGTCCGGCAGGATCAGGTCGACGCCCGGCTGGTTCTCCTCCGGGAAGAGCACACCGCAGTCGACGACCAGCAGGCGTCCACCGAACTCGAACACGGTCATATTGCGGCCGATCTCCCCCAGGCCACCCAGCGCGAAGATGCGCAGGGTGCCATCGGGGAGGGCAGGCGGGGGTGACAGCTTCACATGACTCATTTCATGAGGGGACGATCAGGGAGCGAAGCCGGTCACGCCACCGCGGGCAAGGTCGTCACGCAGAACGCGACGCTGCTCGTCTGTGGCATCGACCAGCGGAAGGCGGACTGGACCGGCAGGCAGCCCCTGCATCTCCAGCGCCGCCTTGGTGAGGATGACTCCCTGGGTGCGGAAGCAGCCGGTGTACACCGGCAGGAGGGAGGCGTTGATGGCTGCCGCGCCACGGGCATCACCTGCGGCGAGGGCCTCGGCCATCTCCTTGAGCCGGTCACCGACCAGGTGGCCGACAACCGAGATCATGCCCGCAGCACCCACGGATAGCAGCGGCAGGTTGAGGACGTCGTCACCGGAGTACCAGGCCAGGCCGGTCGTCGACATGCCCCACTGGGCGAACTCGAGATCACCCTTGGCGTCCTTGTTCGCGACGATGCGCGGATGCTCGGCCAGCCGCTGGAGGGTGTCGAGCTCAATGGCCGTCCCCGTGCGCTTGGGGATGTCGTAGGTGATCATCGGCAGGTCAGTGGCGTCGGCGATCGCCGTGAAGTGACGCACCAGCCCTTCCTGCGGTGGCCTGTTGTAGTACGGGGTGACGGCCATGACGCCATGGGCCCCGGCCACTGCAGCGGCCTTCGCCGCGACCACGGAGTGCCGGGTGTCGTTGGTGCCGACGCCAGCGACGACCGTCGCGCGATCGCCGACCGCATCGAGCACGGCGCGCAGGACGGCAAGGTCCTCCTCGTCGGACTTGGTGGCTGATTCACCTGTGGTGCCGTTCACGACCAGGCCGTCATGCCGAAGGGAGTCGACGAGGTGGGTCGCCAGTCGCTGGGCCCCGTCAAGGTCCACGGAACCATCCGCTCGGAATGGGGTGATCATCGCGGTCAGCAGTACCCCGAAGGGGTGGGAAGCAGTCATCGGACCTGGCATGGGCTCAAGGCTACCGGTACCCCCTAGGGGGCGACCCGGCCGTTCGCCACGAACGAGGCGTGGGTCAGCGGCATCAGACGGGCCCACTCCTCTTCGTAGCGCTCGGCCACCATCTCGATCTCGCGCTGGGGATAGGACGGGAAGTGCGCACCCTCGGCCTTGCGCCGCAGCGACAGGAAGTTCATCAGGGACCGGGCATTGAGCGTCACGTAGGCGCTCGAGTAGATCGACACGGGGAGAACCATGCGGGCCACCTCGCGAGCGATCCCGGCCTCGAGCATCTCGCGGTAGGCCGCATAGGACTCCGTGCACGACGCACGCATGCGGTCCTGGATGAGGTCGTACTGCACGTCGTCGCCTGGGAGGAACTCATAGGCACCCGTCTTCCCGACCTGGATGACCGCACGCTCCCGGTTCGGGACGTAGAAGACCGGCTGCAGCTCGCGATACCGCCCGGATTCCTCGTTGTAGCTGGCAATCCGGTGACGCATGTGCTCTCGCCAGACGAAGATAGGCGCCTGCACGAAGAAGGTCATCGAGTTGTGCTCGAAGGGGCTGCCATGGCGCTCGCGCATGAGGTAGTTGATGAGCCCTCGAGACCGCTCTGCATCAGCCCCGACGTCCTCGAGCGACTGCTCGCCCGCCGTGGAGACGCGCGCTGCGAAGATCACATCGGCATCCGAGGCACCCGAGCGCACGAGTTCGACGGTGACGTCGCTGCGGAACTTGATCTGATCGTCTGCAATCACGAACGGCAGCCTATCCACGGTCAGGTCTCCCGCGCTCACGCTGGAGGCCCGGTGACCCGGATCCTCGTCGGCGCCCGACACAATGGACTCATGTCCGAGTCCGGAGTGCGTCCTGCCCGCATGACCGACGTCGACGGTGTCGGCGAGGTGAATCTTGCGTCATGGCGCGAACGCCTGTCGGGGATCCTGCCGGACGAGGTCCTCATGTCGCTCAGCGCCGACGATCTCGCCATGGCCTGGGCCAGCGGAGTGATGAACCCGCCGAGTCCACGCCACCGCCTGCTGGTGGCGGCCGAGGACGGCCGCGTGCTCGGCTACATCGCCCTGGCACCCTGCACCGATCCGGATTCCGACGACCGCACGGGCGAGATCGTGGCACTGGAGGTGGACCCCGCTCATCAGCGGCAGGGGCACGGCTCCCGACTGATGACGGCTGCGGTCGATGTGGCACGAACGGAGGGGTTCGTGTCCTTGGCGGTGTGGTGCCCGTTGGCCGATGAGACACGACGAGCGTTCTGGCAATCGGCAGGATGGGAGCCGGACACCGCTCTGCGCGACCTCCTGATGTCGGACGATCCCACTGACGAGGAGGAGCCGACGGTACTGCGCGAGGCCCGCCTCATGGTCGCCATCTCAGACCAGGGCTAGCTCACCCGTCGCTGCTCATCCGCCGACCCTCCGCTACCGAGCTCAGGGCACGAATCAGCCGGCGAGTCCCCCGCCCTCGCCGGCCTCCTGAATACTCCGACACCAAGATGCACCAGCGCGAGGCTCCCGCGTCCCCCCAAAAGGGGACAAATGAGGCCATGTATGGGTCAGGACCCGGCATCGCCCAGCAGTCCGTCACGGCTGGCCTCGGCATACAGCTCCGTACGCGTGCGCGCTGGGCGCCCCACATGCTGGTACTTGTTCCGGACCCGATCGAGATACTCCTTGACGGTGTGGGGCGATATCTCCATGCGGCGCGCCACAGCAGCGAGCTTCAGACCAGACGCATACAGCCGCAGGGCATCGAGTTCGCGTGGACTGAGATCGGGTGCCTCGGGCGCCGACGCCAGCATGGATGCCAGATCGAACGACAGGTAGAGCTCGTCCGCCGCCACGGCCTCCAGTGCCTCCAGCAGCTCCCCGTAGGACACGCGCTTAGGCACGAACCCGAGCGCCCCGGCGGCCATGCCTGACCGAATGGCAGCGGGGTCGTCGTGAGCGCTGATGAGCAGCACTCCGATGCCCAGTGCAGTGAGCCGACTGCAGTTGGTGGCGACGACCGCTGCACCGGGGCCCAACTCGACATCGAGGAGGACCGCGGACGGTGCAGATGCGATCGCCTCATCGACGGAGTCACCGACATAGACGATTCTCAGCGTCGGCTGCTCCTGCGACTCCAGCACCGCGCGTATCCCCTCGCGCACCAGCTCATGGTCATCGACGATGGCGAGATCCATCGTGAGCATCGTCATCGGACGGTCTCCCCCGCCGACGCCGCCGGGGCCGCCGGGGCCGCCGGGGCCGCCGGGGCCGACAGTGGGATCGTCGCCTCCCAGAGCCACAGTGATCCCGCGAGATCCTCCGGATCGAGGAGGGCTCCCGCCTGCGCTGGCGCAGCCCCGCTTGCCGGCGCATCGTTCGACAGAGGAGTCAGCAGTCGAAGCACCATGACCTCCCCCAGTTCTCCCTGACCTTCCACACGTGACGAGAACCTTGCCGTGCTTCCCAGGCCCTGACCCCCCTCGAAGCGGGCAGGAGCGGCGTGGTTCACCGCCCAGAGGAAGGATGTCACGGCGGGAGCACCAATGGCCACCTCGGGCACCGTGCGATCGGTCAGGTCCAGATCCAGGAGCACCCCTCGCCCGTGCGCCGTCAACGTCAGCCGGGAGGCGAGAGCATGGATGGGATCAGCGTCGGGATCGCACAGCATGACGTTTCGAATGAAGCGCTCCTCGAGCGCCGCAGCCGACGTGACTCGTGGGTCCTCGGCCTTCACCTGACCTGAGGCGATGCCCTCGAGGAGATCCTGTGCATGGGAGTGCACCAGTGGCTCGTAACGGGCTGAGAGTCTGTCCACGCGATCCTGACTCACCTGCGCGACCGCCGCCTGGCTGGCCTGCTCCAGTCGCCGATCCCAGGCCAACCGGGTGTTGCGACGGGTGCTTCGGCCAAGCAGCGCTCCGACGAGGATGATGACGGTGCCCGGCTGCGTGATCTCGTGCAGCGGATCGCCCTGGAACGCCATCCAGCTTCCGACCAAGGCCAGCCAGCCCCAGCGCGGGCCTGTCGCTGCCGTGACCATGAACAGCGCCGCAACCGCCGGGGAGGCCCATCCGTTCACGCTGCCGGGCGAGGCCGTCGCCGAGGACTGGAGCGCATAGACGATCCAGCCCAGTGCCGCGACCGTCAGGACCACCGGCCACGGCAGACGCCCTCTGAGCGTCCGCACGCCGACAAGGACGGCGCCGGTGATGAAGAGCGCGAAGGCGCCGATGTTCCTCGCAGTGCTGGGGTAGGAGTCCCCTGTCGCGATCAGCAGGACCGTTGCGTAGAGCCCCAGAGCCGACAGCACAGGAATGGCCAGTGACGCCGGCGACACCGTTGACAGCGAGTACCGATGATCATTGCGCTGGCGCCACTCCAGGACGACCGAGGTCCCCGCTTCCGGTTCGCTGGTGATCTCGGCCGTTCCGCCGACCTCGACCAGCGGTCTTCGAATCGCCTCCGTCAGGCCGAAGCCATGCGATCGTCCCTGCGGGTCGAAGCCTCGCCCATCATCACGAACGACGATGCGGACGCGCAGTCGACCCGACCTCCGGGACACACGGGCCACCACTGAGCAGGTGCTCGCATCAGCATGTCGTCGCGCATTGCTCAGCGCCTCGGCTACTGCTGTGCGCAGCGCGAGGTACGGCTCGCGAGGAACCTCGCCGAGAGACGATCCATGCCACGTGACGGCGACCCCGGCGGCCCGCAGATCGGCGTCCATGTCCGCGAGGTCGCGGGCCAGATCCCCCGTCGATGGCACCGTGATGTCCATGGCCGTGGAACGACCACGAAGGAACGAGAGCAGCCGAGCCGCTTCGACGCACCGCTCCCGCAGTGCCTGGCCAAGCGCGGTGGAACCAGCAAGGCCTCCGCGGGCAATGGCCACCAACGTGTTGAGAACGGTCTCGTGAAGCATCCGCTCCGTCATTCGCAGCTCACGCTCCACCTGCTCCGTCGTCAGGCGCTGACGCTCGATCGCGATCAGATCATCCGCAGCCTCATCAGCGGCCGCCGCGTCTCGCTTGAGCACTCGCGTGACGGCGACAGACGAAAGGCCGATCGCCAGCACATACGAGAGGTTCAGGACCAAGCCCACCGACGGGCGTGGACTCTCGGCTCCTGTCGCCACGAGCACGTCTCGCACGAACAGGGCGGAGAGTCCGAGGGTGATGCCCAGCCCCCACCTGAACGAGACAAGCAGGGCGCTGGCCCCCGCCGCCAGTGCAGCGAGCTCGGCCACCACCTGCCAGTCGGGAGCGGTCGAGCGCACCTGCGTCCAATTGAGGACCACTACCGCAACCACCAGAAGGACTACGTTGACTCGAACGCCTGATGCAACGTACCTGCCGCTGCCGTGGGCCACCGCCAAGGTCGCCCATGCCCCGATCAGCAGCCACATCACCGTGGTCGTGGCAGGGGTGGGCTGCTCCGTGGGCCACAGCTGGGACTGGGACAGGACCCACAGTGCCTGCCACACCAGAGCGACGGTGATCAGCCCTTGCGTCACTCCGTCCAAGGACGAGTGCGGGCGGCGGCCTCGCATCACGCGGCGGCGCACCGCACCGGCCTTCCCCCACTCCACGCGGCAACTCTGGCACACCCGCCGGGCTGCCGTCGGAGCACGGCGGAACACCATGGACCGATAGCGTCCTGCCGTGACATCACCATCGGCCGCCGCAAGCCACCGTCGGCAGATCCATGCGAAGGCCATCAGCATCGGCGTCGCCACGGGGGCATATGCCCTGTCCTTCGGGGCGATCTCCGTCAGCACCGGGTTGGACGTGTGGCAGACCCAGGCGATGTCGCTGCTCATGTTCACCGGGGCATCCCAGTTCGCCTTCGTCGGGATTCTGGGAGCCGGCGGAGGGCTCCTCGCCGCCGTCCTCACAGCATGGCTGCTCGGGGCCAGGAACAGCATGTATGCCGTGAGCCTGGCGCCTCGCCTGGACCTTCGCGGGCTTCGTCGACTGCTGGGCGCACAGGGCACAATCGACGAGTCGACCGCGATGGCCCTGGCCCATCCGGAGCCCGTAGAGGACTCCCGCTACGCCTTCTGGACCACCGCCGCGTGGATCTACCTCCTGTGGAACATCGGCACTCTCATCGGAGCGCTGGGAGCCGCCGCCATCGGTGACCCCAGTGTCCTCGGACTCGACGCCGTCACCGCCGCCGCCCTGCTGGCCCTGCTGTGGCCGCGGTTGGTAGGACGCAGCATGTGGGCCACAGCGCTGGCGGCAGCCGGGGTGGCCGTGGCACTCACACCCGTGCTCCGCCCGGGTCTTCCCGTCCTAGCTGCGGCCCTTGTCGCCGTGATCGCCAGCACCCTCCTCGGTCGTCGGAGGGGATTCTGATGTGGCTCGCCGTGCTCGCCGGCTCCCTCGGCTGCTACCTGGAGAAACTGCTGGGCTACGTCCTGCCCCCGGCGGTCCTGGCCCATGACGGCGTCCGTCGCATCTCCGGACTCATGCCCGTCGCCCTGCTGGCGGCCCTCGTGGCGGTCCAGACGTTCGCCACCGGCTCATCCCTGACCATCGATGCCCGCGCAGCGGGACTCGCCGCTGCGGTCGTCGCCTTGATCCTGCGCGCCCCGTTCCTCGTCGTCGTCATCGTGGCTGGGGTCACGGCGGCCGGCCTGCGTGCGCTCGGGATGGCCGCATGAACGAGCCGCGACGCCCCATCTTCTGGTTCCTCTGGCCGCGTCCTGACCCAGATGCGCCCGTCGACGATGCCTATGTGCAGGTGCGGCTCGTCCGGGCCACACCCAGGGGCCCGCTACGGATCGCTGCGCTGACCGCGGGCTCGCTGGCGTTCACCATCCTGACGACCAGCGCAGTCATGGCCGCGCTCACAACGCCCCTCGGGGCCGTCATCCTCGTCGTCGCCGCGATCGCCGCCACCGCTGTGGTGACCATCCTGCGCGGCTGGGTCGTCGGCACCTACGTGAACGATGCCGGCGTCGTGGTCGAGACCACCTGGCGCCGGCGCTCCTTCGCGTGGGCTGACGTCGTCAACGTTGCCTGTCAGTCCAGCCGAGTGCCCCTGCTCGGGCTTCCCATCCGCATCGACGGTGAGCGGGTCGTTCTCCACCTCGTAGACGGCACATCCGTCACCACGCACGTCTACTCGTCGTCGCCCGACCTGCTGTGGCGCCCGGAGGCCTTCGACATCGCCCGCCGACGTCTGGAGAGCTGGTCTGACCGAGCCTGACGAGCAGGTCCTCAACGGCCTGCGATGTCTGCGCGGTGCAGTGAGATCGCCGTCCGCATGGCTGCACGTGCCCGCTTGCGGTCACGAGCATCGTCGTAGGCGATCGCCAGTCGGTACCAGCAGCGCCAGTCGGAAGGGTTCTCCTCGGCGTCGACCTGATACTCCAGAAAACGTGCGTCTGCCGCCGCCTTCTCTATGCGACCCGACGGAGTGCGAGGGAGATCATCCAGCGGAAGCCCCTGCTCGGCCGCAAGAGCACGACCCATCTCCTGCGTTCGCACGCCGAAGACCAGTTCGCGTCCGACCATCCACGCTCCGAGCACCGGGATCACGATGACGCTCAGGCCCAGCAGCATCGGAACCGGATCGCCAGAGGCGATGAGCACCCAGGCACGAGCCGCGGTGAATACCAGGTAGACGCCGACAGCGGCCGCCAGGATCAATGCGACGGTACGTGCCTTCACGACAGATCGAGGTACTGATCCAGGCCCACGGTCACTCCCGGATGCGTGTGCACCTCGCGGACGCCGAGCAGCACCCCGGGCATGAACGATGTGCGGTCAAGAGAGTCGTGCCGGATGGTGAGAGTCTCCCCGTCACCACCGAGAATCACTTCCTGGTGCGCGATGAGTCCGCGGGCGCGGACGGAGTGCACCGGAACGCCGGAGATCCGAGCCCCTCTCGCGCCTGCCACCTCGTGAGTCGTGGCGTCAGGAGCGGCAGGCAGGTTGGCGCGCGCAGCTGCAATGGCCTGCGCCGTGTGCGTCGCGGTGCCGGACGGGGCATCCACCTTGTCCGGGTGGTGCAGCTCGACGATCTCCGCCGACTCGAAATAGGGGGCTGCCATGGCGGCGAAGCGCATCATCAGCACGGCGCCGATGCCGAAGTTGGGGGCTATCAGCACGCCCACGCCGGGGGACGCTGCACACCACGACCGCACCTGCTCGATGCGGTCCTCGGTGAAGCCAGTGGTGCCCACAACGCAGTGGACGCCACGACCGATGCATGTCTCGAGCGTTCGCATGACGGCGTCGGGGGTGGTGAAGTCGACGATCACCTCAGCACCGGCCTCCGCCAGCGCCGTCGGAGGGACGCCCACGTCGATCGCAGCGACGAGGTGCATGTCGTGGGCCGTCGTGACCGCCTCGACGACCGCCTGACCCATCCGGCCCTTGGCGCCCGTCACGCCTACCTTGATCATGCCGACCAGACTACCGACCTGCACAGATCGCTCGTAGCGGACAGTCACCCCACCGGCGCGAACGTGGTGGTCTCGTCGAAGGGGCCGATGACGGCAAGAGTCGTCGGCGACGCGAGCAGCTCCCGCGCCACGCTGCGGACGTCGTCCGCCGTGACATCGTCGACCCTCGCCAGCACCTCGTCCATGGGCAGCAGCGAATCCTGGTGCAGTTCGCTCTTGGCGATCCGACTCATCCGTGCCCCCGTGTCCTCCTGGCCCAGAACGGTGGCTCCCCGCACCTGGCCCTTGCCCCGCCTGATCTCGTCATCCGTGAGGCCGTGCGAGGCCACCTGCTCCATCTCACTGAGACAGATGTCGAGGACAGTGTCGACCTTGGCCGGCAGGCAGCCGGCATAGATGCCGAAGATGCCGCCGTCCGAGAATCCCTGGGCATAGGCGTAGACGGAGTAGGCGAGGCCACGCTTCTCGCGGACCTCCTGGAAGAGGCGACTGCTCATGCCGCCGCCCAGGGCCGTCGACAGCACCGAGAGCGCGTACCTGCGCGGATCCGAGCGCATGATTCCGGGGACGCCGAGGACGAGGTGCGCCTGCTCCGTCGTGCGCTGAGCGACCTTGGCGCCCGGCTCGGAGCGTCGGATCCGCTGGACACCACGAGGCTGGGCGACATCCGTGCCGGGATCCAGAACCGGCGCGAAGGCACGGCGCACACGGCGGACCACCTGATCATGGTCGACGTTGCCCGCCACTGCCACGACCATGGACTCGGGACGATAACGCCGTCGGTAGAAGCCGTGGATGGACCGACGGGACAGGTCGGAGATCGTGTCGACGGTGCCAAGGATCGGGCGCCCGAGCGGGGTGTCTCCGAACATGGCCTCGGCGAACACGTCATGGACGACATCCGACGGGTCGTCCTCATGCATGGCGATCTCTTCGAGGATGACACCCCGCTCGGCCTCGACGTCGTCAGAGCGGATCAGGGCATCAGTGACCACGTCGCACACCACGTCGATCGCCAGCGGCAGGTCCTCGTCGAGCACCCGTGCGTAGTAGCAGGTGTACTCCTTCGTGGTGAAGGCGTTCAGGTCACCGCCGACGGCCTCGATCGACGAGGAGATCTCCATGGCCGACCGTGCCGATGTCCCCTTGAAGAGCAGGTGCTCCAAGTAGTGCGCCGACCCCATCTGCGCCGGCGTCTCGTCACGGGAGCCGACATTGACCCAGATCCCGAAGGCCGCTGAGCGGACACCCGGGACGTGCTCGGTGATCACGCGCAGGCCGCCGGGGAGGGTGGTGCGACGGACGATGCCGCCGTCACCCTCCCGCAGCAGAGTGCGAGTCTGCGCCTTAGGCATCAGCGCCGGCAGCGTCCCCTTCGAGGACGGGAGCCAAGGACAGCTTCCCGCGGGAATCGATCTCCTTGATCTCCACCTCGACCTTGGTGCCGACGGGCACGACATCGTCGACATTCTCGACGCGCTTGCCCTGGTTGAGCTTCTTGATCTCGGTGATGTGCAGCAGACCGTCCTTGCCCGGCATGAGCGAGATGAAGGCACCGAAGGTCGTCGTCTTCACGACCGTGCCCAGGTACCGCTCCCCCACCTCGGGCATCGTCGGATTGGCGATGGCGTTGATCGCCGCGCGGGCGGCCTCAGCCGAAGGCCCATCGACAGCTCCGATGTAGATCGTGCCGTCATCCTCGATCGTGATGTCGGCGCCGGTCTCCTCCTGGATCTGGTTGATGATCTTGCCCTTCGGACCGATCACCTCACCGATCTTGTCGACCGGAACCGTGATGCTGATGACCCGAGGCGCAGTGGGTGCCATCTCGTCCGGCACGTCGATGGCCTCGTTCATGACCTCGAGGATCGTCAGACGGGCATCGCGAGCCTGCTGGAGCGCCTTGCCCAGAACCTCGGCGGGGATGCCGTCGAGCTTGGTGTCCAGCTGCAGCGCCGTGACGAACTCCCGGGTGCCGGCAACCTTGAAGTCCATGTCGCCGAACGCATCCTCAGCACCGAGGATGTCCGTGATGGCCACGTACTCGGTCTTCCCGTCGATCTCTCCGGAGATCAGGCCCATGGCGATGCCGGCCACGGGAGCCCGCAGGGGCACACCGGCGTTCAGCAGCGACATCGTCGAGGCGCAGACCGAGCCCATCGACGTCGATCCGTTGGAGCCGAGAGCCTCGGACACCTGGCGGATCGCATAGGGAAACTCCTCGCGACTGGGCAGTACGGGCAGGAGCGCCCGCTCGGCCAGGGCGCCGTGGCCGATCTCGCGGCGCTTCGGGGAGCCCACCCGACCGGTCTCACCGGTCGAGTACGGCGGGAAGTTGTAGTTGTGCATGTAGCGCTTGCGGTTGTCGGGGTTGAGCGTGTCGAGCTGCTGCTCCATGCGGAGCATGTTCAGCGTCGTGACACCGAGAATCTGGGTCTCACCACGCTCGAAGAGGGCCGAACCGTGCACGCGAGGCAGGACGTCGACCTCGGCGCCCAGGGTCCGGATGTCGGTGAGGCCGCGGCCGTCGATGCGAACCTTGTCGCGGAGCACGCGCTCCCGGACGACGTTCTTGGTGACGGAGCGGATGGCTGCGGAGATCTCCTTCTCGCGACCCTCGAACTCGGCTGCGAGCTCGGCGGTGACGACCTTCTTGATGTCGTCGAGCCGTGCCTCGCGCTCGGCCTTGCTGACGATCTGCATGGCCTCGCGCACGTCGGCCACCGAGAGCCGCTCGACGGCGTCGAACACATCGGGCTGGTAGTCGAGGAAGACCGGGAAGTCGGCAGTCGGCTTCGCGGCAGCCGCAGCCAGCGCGATCTGCGCCTCGCACAGCACGCGAATGAACGCCTTCGATGCGTCCAGGCCGTCAGCGACGACCTCCTCGGTCGGCGCGGTGGCGCCACCGGCGATCAGCTCGATCGTGCGGTCGGTCGCCTCCGCCTCCACCATCATGATGGCGACGTCATCACCGGCGATCCGGCCGGCGACGACCATGTCGAACACGGCCTCCGACAGCTGCTCGTGCGTCGGGAAGGCCACCCACTGGCCACGGATGAGGGCGACGCGGACGCCACCGATGGGGCCACTGAAAGGCAGGCCCGAGATCTGGGTGGACGCAGACGCCGCATTGATCGCGACGACGTCATAGAGATCGTTCGGGTTGAGGGCCATCACCGTGATGACCACCTGGACCTCATTGCGCAGGCCCTTGGTGAACGTGGGACGCAGCGGCCGGTCAATCAGGCGGCAGGTGAGGATGGCGTCCTCGGAGGGACGTCCCTCACGACGGAAGAACGAACCGGGAATGCGACCAACGGAGTACATCCGCTCCTCGACGTCGACCGTCAGCGGGAAGAAGTCGAAGTGGTCCTTGGGGTGCTTGCCGGCCGTGGTGGCCGAGAGCAGCATGGTCTCGTCGTCGAGGTACACGGCGACGGATCCGGCGGCCTGGCGTGCCAGCCGGCCGGTCTCGAAGCGAATGGTGCGAGTGCCGAACGAACCGTTGTCGATGACGGCTTCGGTCGTTGAGATCTGGGTACCCTCCACGGGTGCCTCCTGTTTCTGGTGTGTCACAGGGGCGCACGCTCCGGGCGTCTGGTGGCGGTCTTCGATCGAGGCCCACGGGCGATGACGAGCATTCCCGGAGGTCACTACCGAGGACCGACTGCTGACGCTCGTGGCTGCGCCCCGGATCCTGTACGTGAATATTCAGTTGTGGTGAGAGCACCGGCCCCACGGGCACGGTGCGGAATGCCGTAAAAAATGACCGGGCCGGTCAGGGACCGGCCCGGTCGACGACTAGCGGCGCAGGCCGAGCTTCTCGATGATCGTCCGATAGCGCGCGATATCAGTCTTGGTCAGGTACTGGAGCAGGCGACGGCGCTGCCCGACCAGGATCAGCAGGCCACGCCGGCTGTGGTGGTCGTGCTTGTGCTCCTTGAGGTGCTCCGTGAGTTCCGTGATGCGGCGCGTCAGGAGCGCGATCTGGACCTCGGGGCTGCCGGTATCCGTAGGGCCGGAGCCGTACTCGGCGATGATCTCCTGCTTCGTTGCTGCGTCGAGCGGCATGCAAAACCTTCCGTACGCCCGTGAGGGCGGGTGAGATGACACGAATCGCAGCGCACCTGCCCTGCGACCGTCTGGTGTGCTGAGGGTATCAGCACTCATGGCTAGGCCCGCAGCAGCGTCCGGGCACGATCGACATCGAGCTTCATCTGCTGGATCAGATCGGCCACTCCGTCGAACGTCTGCTGCCCCCGAAGCCGCTCGATGAACTCCACCCGCACTGCGTCCCCATAGAGGTCCAGGTCATCCCGGTCCAGCACGTATGCCTCCACACGTCGCTCCTGCCCGTTGAACTGCGGGTTGGTTCCGACCGAGACCGCGGCGGGCAGCCGCCCGCCCTCCCCCAGGAGCCATCCGGCATACACGCCATCGGCAGGGACGGCGGGATCGTCGGACCATGCCAGATTCGCGGTGGGAAAGCCGAGTTCACGGCCGCGATGATCCCCGTGGACCACAACGCCGTCGAGTGCGTAGGCGCGTCCGAGGACCTCGACTACGCCCGACACATCTCCCCCGGTGACCATGGCCCTGGCCCTCGTCGACGACCAGCGATCTGTGCCGTCCCCCATCAGGGGAACTCCCGTCACCTCGAATCCGAGGTGACCGCCGGCGTCAGCGAGCGTCGCCACCGAGCCGGCCGCACGATGACCGAAGCGGAAGTCCTCCCCGACCACCACGGCTCTGGCCCGCCGGCGGTCGACGAGCTCGCGCGCGATGAACTCCTCTGGACTCAAGGCGGCCATCGCCTCGTCGAACTCCAGCACATCCACAGCGTCGGCCCCTGCCAGGCGCAGCAGCTCGATTCGATGATCCAGGCTTGCGAGACAGACCGGCGCCTGACGCGGCCCCACCACCGCCATCGGGTGCGGATCGAATGTCACGGCCACCAATGGCAGTCCGAGCTCATCTGCCTTGAGCCGCGCCTGCGCGAGCAGGGCCTGATGACCACGATGGACACCGTCGAAGACGCCCAGACAGAGCACTGCACCGTCGGCGTTGATCACGGCGACACCCTATGACCGGCCGGAATGCCCGCGGCCCTCCGCGTCCGGGTCAGCCTCATCGAGGTCGACAGCATCACCGCCACCAGCGTCACGGCACGAAGACCGCAAGGTACGCGCCCCCGGACGAGGATGGGCCGACGAGCGCGAGCAGACACCGGTCGGGTCCGAGGACGGCGGTGACCATGTCGACCGGCGTGGCGAGCACCTCACGCAGGGGGCGACCGTTCTGGATGAACGTGGCCTGATCCGAGGACACCTGGACGCACGGGAAGCTGCGCTCGGCAAGGGTCGATGGATCGATGAGCAGGCTGACCGGGTCAGCTGAGCTCTGAAGGTCGTCCATCGTCACGCAGTCGGCCACGCTCCAGGCGCCCACACGTGTACGACGCAGGGCTGTCAGGTGCCCTCCCACGCCCAGATCCGCACCCAGGTCTCGGGCGAGCGCCCGAACGTAGGTTCCGGTGCTGCAGGTGACGTTGACGTCGAGGTCCATCCACTCATCCGCACGCCGCATCCCGACGACGTCGAAGCGCTCGACGGTGACGCGACGAGCCTTGAGCTCCACTGACTCCCCCGCGCGCACCAGAGCGTGGGCCCGCTTGCCGTCGACCTTGATGGCACTGATGCTGGTGGGCACCTGCTCGATGTCGCCCGTGAGCCGGCGCATGCCGCTGATCACATCCGAATCCGCGATTGCCCGCAGGTGCGCTGGGTCCGCCCGCTCGATGAACTCGCCTTCGCGGTCATCCGTGATCGTGCTCGCACCGAGGCGGATCGTCGCCTGATAGTCCTTGTCGTTCAACGCGAGGTGCCCGAGCACTCGAGTGGCACGACCGACTCCGAGGAGCAGCACGCCTGTAGCCATGGGATCCAACGTGCCCGCGTGGCCCACCTTGCGGGTGTTCATGGCACGACGGACCGCTGCCACGCAGCCGTGGGACGTGATGCCCTCCGGCTTGTCCAGGGCGAGCAGGCCGACCGGACCGGTCACGCCTCCGCCTGCTCCTCAGGGTCCTCGTCGTCGTGAGGATGCCGATAGGGGTCGGACTCACCGGCGAAGACAGCATGGGCCGCCTGCTCATGGACTGCAGCATCGGCCTCAGCAGCCTGACGGAGCAGATCCTCCACGTGCCGCGCGGTGTCGGGCACCGCATCCAGGATGAACTCCAGCGTCGGGGTGAACTTGATGCCCGTCTGCCGCCCGACCTCGCTGCGCAGGACACCGCGAGCGGACTCCAGTGCGATCCCGGTCGCCGTGCGCTCCTCGTCATCACCGTAGACGGTGTAGAACACCGATGCCTCACGAAGGTCCGGCGTCACCCGGACATCCGTCACGGTGATGAAGCCGAGTCGCGGATCCTTGATCCGCGACTCCAGCGTCTCAGCCACAATCACCTTGATTCGGTCAGCAAGCTTGCGCTGCCGCGCCTCACTCGCCACGGTCAGGCCTTCCTGGGCTTCTCGCGCATCTCGAAGGTCTCGATGACGTCGTCGACCTTGATGTCCTGGAAGTTGCCCAGGTTGATGCCGCACTCGAAGCCCTCGCGGACCTCCGTCACGTCGTCCTTGAATCGACGCAGGCCGGCGAGCGTGAGGTTCTCGGCCACCACGGCACCGTCTCGAATGAGACGCGCCTTGGAGTTCCGCTTGACCTCGCCGCTCTGGACCAGGCAACCCGCGATCGTGCCGAACTTGCTCGACTTGAAGACGTCGCGCACCTCGGCGGTACCGAGCTGCACCTCCTCGTACTCCGGCTTGAGCATGCCCTGCAGTGCTGCCTCGACCTCTTCGAGGGCCTGGTAGATGACGCTGTAGTAGCGAACATCAACGCCCTCCTCGGCAGCGAGCTCCGCGACCTTGCCCTCAGGACGCACGTTGAAGCCGATGATGACGGCCTTCGACGCACTCGCGAGGGTGACGTCGTTCTTGTTGATGGCACCCACACCGCGATGGATGACGCGCAGGTTGACCTCGTCGCCCACATCGATCTTGAGGAGAGCATCCTCGAGCGCCTCGACCGAGCCGGACACATCGCCCTTGATGATGAGGTTGAGCTCCGCGACCTCGCCCTTCTCCAGCGACTCCAGGAAGTCCTCGAGCGAGCGCTTGACCCGATT
>Ga0181558_10000380_pt1 | contig 41617 bp, 33 predicted proteins | sample 011ome_22_FD_133754 | JGI IMG/M metagenome (GOLD analysis project Ga0181558, IMG submission 133754) | Coastal salt marsh microbial communities from the Groves Creek Marsh, Skidaway Island, Georgia - 011507BT metaG (megahit assembly) | ecosystem: Environmental > Aquatic > Marine > Intertidal... | reverse complement strand
TCGAGAGATGAAATGGTTTTAGAAGAGGCGCGATATTTAGCGGCCATGACGGCGACAAAGTCAACTTTATACGGCGGCGAAACGCCGAGCGGCTTTGCAGATGGCGCGGGGAAGGATTTTTCTGGCGCCACACCGTCGATTCAAGGAGGCCAGCGCACGAATCAACGAGGTCACACGAATGTTGTGCACGGTACTCCCGCTTTACAGCGACCGGGTACCGGGATTGTCGGTCAGACACCTTTGCGCGACAATTTACATATCAATGATCCGGACGCGATGGCAGAGTTCATGCGCCCGAGTGATTCTGCGGGTTCAAATCAGCAAGCAGCTCCTAGACGCCCGATTGCGAGTGGTATTAAATCACGTTTCGCGTCTTTGCCGAAACCGAAGAATGAGTTCAAAGTTCAAATTCCAAACATCGACGAGTTGGACGAATTAGAAGACGTCGATGCCATGGAAGTCGATGCGAGTGGTCATCGTCGCGCACCTTTTGAAATCGAAGAAGACGAGGCTGAACGCAGAGTACGCCTTCGCGAGCGGGAAGAAAAGGCCAGACATGAAATGGAAAAGAGAAGATCGCAAGTGTATCAACGCCGAAACGAATTGCCGAAACCGAACGTTTCGAAGGAGTATCCCACGGTCGTTGCGGAAACGAGAAGAAACCTAGACGAGACTCAAAAACTCATCGACGATGAGATGATAGAACTCATTAAAAGAGATTTGAACGGTATTCGTCCGGAAGACGACCCAAACTTTTATTGCTTTTCGAGCGAGCAACTTGCAGAAGCGAAAGCTATGCTTGCGGCAGAAGCAGGCGACATGCCGGATTCGTTTGCGGAACAGTTCCATAAAGCCCGCGAACAAATACGTGAGTCCGCACGAGGTAAAGACGTTGGTAGCAAAAAGGCAGAATACCAAGCGTTGTATGCTCTCATGGGCACTGAAGCGAAAAAAGCCTCAAAATTGGAACGTAAAGTTGCGCTTTTACACGAGGGCTATCGCACGCGTAGTGTTGCTTTATCGAAAAAGTTGAAGACTTTGCACGATGAGTTCATGGATAAAAAGAACACGTTGCGCGCGTTCGAATTGCTCGAGGCGAAGGAAAGTCTCGGGGCACCCATAAGAGTTGAAAAGGCAATGGAGCTTGCCGGAGCCGCGCGAGAAAAAGAAATGGCTCTCCAAGAAAAATACGCCACCGCAATCAGTGCGATGAAGAAGTGATATAATTGTAAAGAATATAGTAGAAAGAAATGTATCAGCAGTAGTGTTTATAACAATAGCAACATATCATTCTTAATTAAAATTCTAATTGAATTGTGCCTCGTATCGCTCTAATAGTGGTCCGTGTCGCGATTGTCTCACCGCATCATCACTTAAAACATCCCATACGGAAACCGCGCCGGCGCTTCCAGCAGCGGCGGCTAAATAAGGCAAATGCGGCGAAAAACCCGCGCAAAATACAGCTCCTACACCAGCGGTGTTTGCGGCTAACAACTTCGGCGTCGATCCGACGTTTTCGTCCCATAACTTCAACGTTCCATCCGTACTCGAGGTAAGGAACGCTCCAGGAGAGCCGTGACAACATGATACGGACGTCGTTGCTTCCGCGTGTGCTTTAATGCGCCAACGCTCAGCTGAAGACGTCCCCGACGATGAACTTTTGCCCTTCTTCTTGCCGCTGCTATTAGTAGCATTTGAAGACGCCATTCGCGTATCGAAACAAGCGACTTCGCCGTCCTCGTTAGAAACAAAAAACTCGACTGGATTTCTCGCGCTCCAGCACACTGATTCGCAATCGGCGCCGACGTTGAAATCTAAACTCGCCTCTTTAGGCGCTCGAACGTCGCAGACTCTGGCGTGCTTATCAAAACCACCCGAAACGAGAACCGTTCTTTCCTCTGGATTCCACTCCAAACATTGCACTTTGGAGGTGTGTTTCGTCAGTGTCTCCGTGCACGTTTCCGTGGAGACATCCCAAACCTTTACCGTCTTATCCGCACTCGCCGACGCCAATACGTTTCGAAACTGTGAATTCCATGACATGCCTAAAACTGCATCTTGATGCCCTTCTTTCTTCACTTTAGGTTTACTCTTTCCTCCGCTCGAACTCTTCTTCACGTCCGCGGTGTCGTAGCCGCCCAACGTCGCCGAAGGCTCGACCGCATCGATGCAATCCAAATCCCAAATTTCAATTCCTGGATACATCGTTCCAACCGCACAATACGAGCCTCGATTATTCGCGTTCGTATCTTTGCAGCAATCCATCCACGCTAAACACAACGGGAACGCCGGTAACATCACGTCGTGATGAACGTACAAATTCGCCTCTGTCTCGTGCGTCTCCTCGTTCGTTATCGCCTCTTGATACACCCAAACTTCTAAATGGCTCGCATCTTCCTCCGCTCTTGCCGCTAACACTACTAAATCGTTCTTTAAAATCCCAAAATCGTCCGGGTTTTCCTCCTCTTCATCGTCGTCCGAGTCTTTAATCGTCACGTACGGGTCGTCCTGGTTCGATTCAAACTCCGAGGTCATTTTCCCAAACAATTGTCTCTCTTGAATATCTTCGTCGTACAAATCGTCGTTGTCGTAATTATCCATATCCAATTCGGCTAAATCGTCCGTGATGCCTCTCGCGGCGTTCGCGACTGCTTGTGCTTTCCGTATCGCTTTCTTCTTTTCACTTTTTTTCGCTTTCGCGTCTGAGTCTGATTCTGAACCGTCCGAGTCTTCGTCGTTCAACGCGTCCTTCATCTCTCTCTCGTCCGCCATGCCTTCTTCGTCCTCCGAGTCGTCTTCGTCCTCTTCGATGTTCTCGTCCTCGCTATCGTCGTCGTCTTCGCTGTCGTCTTCTATGTCTGTCCTTCGTTTCATCCGTTCCCTAGTTTCCTTCAATTCGCTTTCGGGAACTTCGGTAAATTTCGGCGTCTGCGAGGACGCCCCGGGAGGGACCCACGCTAAAGCCGATATCATTATTTAATCGCCACAAGTTACGATGAACAGAGAAGTTATGGTAAAAATCGCGTAACGCGTGCGTGTGTGCGCGTGTGCACGTCTGCTTCTCTTTTAACGCGGGTTACTCTATTTTAAGCGCGCGCGGTGAATATGCACACACAGACACAAAGCGCCGCCGAAAAAAATAAAGTGAAGAAGAGAGGCGGGGAAGAAAAGAATTCACTTTTTTCTCTCTTCCCAACTTTTTCACTTTTTTTCTCTCTTTTCTCTGCTCTCTCTCTGCTCTGCTCTCAATAAAAAGTAAGTAAACACGAAACGTGAATATGAAAGCGTAAAAGAACAAACCGACCCGACGAATGACGAGCGAGTCAGAGACGAAAGTGGAGGAGAAGAAGAGTGGAGAAGAAGAGCGTTGCTGCGCGTTCAGAGTGGCGTGCGTGCAGTTTGAGCCCGCACACGGTACTATATTTTATAGAGAGTTCACGCGTTAATTATTTTAACTCTGATATGAATAACCACCTTTTTCTTTCTCACTCTCTCGTCTCACGACGTCTCAGGTGACCGAACAAAGTCTTTCGAGAGGTGTTTGAGAGCGCTCGAAGTGCACGAAGATGCGCTGTTGAGAGGAAACGACGAAATTCCTTTGTCCATAATTCAATGTCCGGAGATGTGTTTTACCGGGTACACGTTCGACTCGCGAGAGGAGATTGAACCTTTAGTCGAGTGGGACGAGGACGAAGAAGACGATAATACGAAAGGAAGAACGAGGCAGTTTTTACACTCCGTGGCGAAAAGGTTTCAATGTCTCGCGAGCGCTGGGTACGTGAGAGGCATTCGCGACGCGAACAAAATATACAACGCGGTACAAATTGTCGATGAAACAGGTCGTGTGGTTTTGAGAGCGAATAAGCATCACTTGTATTGCATAGACGAGACGTGGGCGGACGAAGATATCGAGAGCGGGTTCACGTCGAAAGAACTCGTATTGAAAGCGAAAGGCATTAATAGTAGTACTAGTAGTAATCATCGGCATAAAAATAGTAATAGTGCAAAAGTAGAGGAATATAGAATCAGAACTACGATTGGGATATGCATGGATATCAATCCGTACAAATTTGAAGCGCCGTGGGGTGCGTTTGAGTTTGCAAAGGCGATAGAAAAAGCGGGTTCCGCTTTAGTTTTGTTCGCCTCGGCGTGGACAAACGCGCATCCGGACGACGATGAAGTAACGAAAGCAATCGTTCCAGACCGAACGGAAACGTGGAACTATTGGTTCAACCGTTTGCTTCCTCTGTTCGTAGAACAAGAGGAAGAAGAAGAAGAAGAAGAAGAAGAGATTGCGCGGCCTCAAAAAAGAGCTTTTGTTTTCGCCAACAGAGTAGGCGTCGAGCGCGAAATCCGCTTCGTCGGTTCCAGCGTCGTTTTCCAAATCGAAAGAGGTGGTAAACTCATCGTTAAAGGCGGCTTGGATAACAAAAAAGAAGGCGTATTAGTCGCTCAAGTCGAATGCAGCGGCGTGAAAGTTTTGTAAAAACACATCTGCTATAAAAATTATTGTTGTATTATAGAAAGAGACTATGGAGTTATTCCGTGTTGATCTGCCTTTTCCTCTCTCGCAACTTGGCTTCCGCCTCGTCCTGCAACCGCGCCCGCGTCTCCTTCTCCTCTACTTGCATCGCTCGCTCCATCTCCACCTCGTATTCTTTCATCGCCCGTTCCGTTAACACGAACTTGATTCGACTCATCGCTTTTTTCACTTTCGTAATCCGAGTCGGATGTCGAAACAACTCGTTTCTCGCTCGCGATAGGTGCGATTCCGTGTTCAACATGTTCCTCTCTTTCAATAAAACGTACCAGAGTTTGTGTAAATCTTCGTTCGATTTTATTCTCAACTCTTTCGCTTCCCAGGCTCGACCGACCGGTTCAATCGGGTCTGGCTTTCCGTCCTCGCCTTTTTTCGGAGGACTGTCCACGAAATCATCCAAACCGTGGCGGCTGTGCGCGGCAGACGCGGAGAAGAAACGGTGGTGATAGTGGCGGTGGTGATAGTGGTTCTTCACCCCTCCCCGTCGTCGTCGTCGTCTTTCCAACGCTTCATTTTCTTCAAGCTCTTTCTCCAAACCGCCAAAGAAAAAACTACTCGAACTATTACTACTGCTAGTACTTCTAGTACTCTCGCATCCAATCGCGCGCACGCTCGTGCTCGCGAGAGAGGAAGATACCGCTCGTCTCGATATTCTCGATAACATTTTATTTGTTTTGTTTTGTCTGTTTGTGTGCGCGCGCGCGTTTATTTATGATGAAACAAATATAATAGGTTTGTGTGTCACACGCGAAAGTGTCTCTCTGCGGTCTTTTTCTGTTTTTTTCTCTCTCTTGTTCTCTCTGTCTCTCTCTTTTTACGTACGTAAAAAATCGATTTTTTTTTCGCACGCGTCCAAAAATTTACGAAATTTATACGAAAAGAGAAGAGAGGAAAAGTAATAAGTTGTCGTTGAAAAACAGAGAGCGAGTTCTCTCATTCCACACAAACACACACGCGCACGCACTCAAAACGGGAAAGAAGGAGAGCGCGAAGAGGAGGAGAGACGCCGCGGGGGCTGCTCAAACAGAGAGTAAAGAGAGGCTAGGTAGCGGTCATTCAGCGCGCGCGCGTGCCAGAAAAAAATAGAGAGAGAAAGAGAGAGACATTTTTCTCGTTTTTGGTTGGTTTGTACCCCTCGTTTTAGAAAGATATACAAATAATAATAAAAGATGGCGGCAGCGTTCTTAGCGGGCATGAAAGCCTTGGAGAGAGCGAAGGATAAGGAAACGCAAGCGATTCAAAAGAAAGCGAATTTAGTGTCGTCTTGGTTGTTGGAGAAGAAGGAGGAGATTCGAGAGCGGATGCTGTTGATGGAGAAGAATGTGTTTAACACCAACGAAGACGTTGAAGAGGAAGAAACGGAGACGACGACGAAGAAGAAGAGATTACTAGGAGTCGCTGAAAAAACAACGACGACGACGACGAGGAAGAGAGGAAAATCATCATCGTTGTCCTCGCCGGTGAAGAAGAAGCAGAAAGAAAACGTCGAGGTCATCGTCATCGATGAAGACGACGAGGAGGAAAAGAAAATGAAACGGAAATCCTCCCAACCAACCGTTGTGCACTCGTTTGGTGCAAAAAATGAGAGACTCAGCAGCCAACAAGCGTCGAATAATAATAATGATAATAACGAAACGAAGAAGAAGGCTTCTACTCCTACTCCACCTTCTCCAGCTCTCGACGCGACGGAAACGCAGAACAGCGAAGGCGAAGACGATGCGTCGAGAAAGGAAGACCTTCCTCTTTCTTCGTCGAAAAAGAAGAAGAAAAAAATGGAAACGGCGACTCTCGCCGGTGGCGCGACTGGCGTGGGGGGACAACACCTCTCCGCGAAGAAGAAAAAAATGGATATCGAGAATAACATTACCGCAGGAGACAAAGCAAGGAGCAGTCAAACGGTAGCAGTAATGGCGCCAGTAGCGAAGAAGAGTTCCACGGAAGCGTCAAAGGTGGTTGTTGAGAAGACGACGGTACCAGTCTCAGGGGTACAAAAAGAGGTTGCGCGAGCGGCAAAGGAACAAGAAACAAAGAAGTGGGCTGATTCAGTCGCGCCCGAGGAATCGGCGATGAAAAATAATGTCCCGTTTAGCACAATAAATACTGACGTCGAGAATAAGCGACCGGCGCAACAACAACAACCGCAGCAAAGAGTTGTCGCTCCGCTTCCTTCGCAGCAGCATAGACCAACGACCGAGGAAGATGAAAAAGCCAAGGCGAAGGAAAAGGCGCGAGCGAGAGGCAGACTGTTCGAGAGGCAGATTGTTGGCACGTCTTCAAAACAAAATATGAAAACAAAAAGCGCCGCCGCAGCGCGCCTCAACGCTCCGGCACCGCAAGTGAAGCAGCAGCAACAACAACAGCAAAATAAGACAACGGCGGAGAAGATGCGAGCGCTCGCGAAAACACTGGAGGTCGCGTCCGGTAAAATCCCCTCTGCCTTGGCGCCGGCGCAACCAACGCCGCCAACGCAACACCCTGCAGAATCCATCGATGAAACTGAAAGGGCTTTAGCTGATCGAAAGAGGCGCGCAGAAGAGTACAATGAAAGGTTGCGGATGGAAGAAAACGAGAAGCGAATGCAAAGGGAGCGAGAGGAGCAAAAGTTAGAAGAGCAAAAGAGAAGAGAATTAGCGGAAAAGAAGAAACGAGAGCAGCGCGAGGAAATTGAACGCCGAGAACGAGAGCAAAAACGACTGCGCATGGAACAGATGGAGATTGCTAAGAGAGAGAGAGAAGTGGCGTTGAACGCGCAGCACGAAGAACATTTAAGAGCGCGCGCACTTTTAGACGCGCAAGAGCGAGAGCGTCATCGCGAGAAACAGCAGCAGCAGCAACAACAACAGCGAACGACAACAAAGCCTGCGCACAGCATGCATCCGTCCTCCTCGCTCGCTAAGAATAATAGTTACCAACAACAACAACACCGTTCGCAACATCAAAAGCAACATGTCGTTGAAACCAACGCCGACCGTGCTGTAACAGAAAAGAGTAAAAGGCTTTTGGAAAATGCGAGAAACGCCTTGGCCGGTGGCGCCGCGGCAGCTGCGAGTAACGTCACTCCTTCGAGAAGACATCAGCAGCAAATGATGACACCTTCAAAAATCAAATCTTTCAACGTAACACCGAGGGGTACTCCGTCGAGTCGAGCTAATAATACAAATTACCACGATCGGTCCATTCCTCGATCACACTCGAAATTTCCGAGTTCGTACGAGATGTCCCCTATGAGAGATGATTCGGACGATAGCGATTCTGAGGACCAGCGAAGAGGGAAGCCGATTCCGCCGTGGGCGCACAAAGAGTCCTTGATTCCCATGCTTAAAGCGCAAGCGCGAATGGATCCAGACATGATATTCCCGAATCCTCCTGCGACGTGCTCTTTGTCGCAAGTGTTTGGTAAACCAGCAAGCAGTGAAGCGAGAAGAGGTTCCTCGGGTAACTGGCAGCATGATAGATTACGCATCGACGAAGAATTGAACTATAAGCGAACGATGGGATATAGGATCATATAACAACAATATTATCTATTCGACTGATTGATTGATGTCATTGATAAACAGTACTATTATTAAAGCTAAAAATATATTTCAATCTAAATTGTTTCTTGCGTGCGAGTCGTATAGATCTTCTATTTATTCCGACGCCCTTAACTCCTTCAAAACCTTAACCGCTTCGGCAACTTCTGCATCATCGTTTGTCTTTCCCGATTCTTTCATAGATCGAATGAGCGCGCCTTGTGCATCTATCTTTGCTTGCGTTTCAGGGCTGTACACCTTCTCAACCTTCGTTTTAGACTTTTTCGCAGGCTTCTTGGACGCGGCCGGGGCTTGCGCTTCTTCTTTCATAATTTCGCCGTTCTCATCTAATGGATCGAGTCTGGGGAATAGTGCGAGCTTTGAAATGGTCGTTCCTGGTTTTAATCCACCCCATACTAATCGTTTTTCCATAGACTCGCTTTCGTTCGCATACAAAGGTAAACCCGCGTGCATTTCCTTTACTTTATTTGGTAAAATCGGTTCTAAAATGCATGCCGAGATGCGCAAAGCCTCCAAACATTGATACAATACCGCTCCTAAATTCTCTTGTTCGTTCGGGTCCTTTGCCATTCGAAACGGTTCGGTTTCAGTGATGAACAAGTCGACTTTGGTGATTATTCGCATCGCCGCTTGCGTTGCTTTGTTGAGTTCCAAGTTTTCGTACGCGCGCACAGCTTCCGCCGCTTCTTTCTCGCATATCGATTTCCAATCGTACCCGTTGAAGATTTTCGAAGTGTCGTCCGAATTTTCCGGTATAACGCCATCAAAGTATTTCACACACATTGCCGTCGTGCGAGAGGTCGAGTTACCGAAAGTGTTGACTAAGTCCGTACCGTATACTTCTTGCACTCTCGAAGACGCAAAGTTTGCGTCTTGCGCTCCAATGGGACCTTCCGTCGCCAAATAGTATCGAAACCCGTCTAAGCCGTAGTGTGTAGAGAACTTGTTCAAAACGCTCAAATCGACAAAGTTCCCTAATGATTTCGACATTTTTCGTCCTTCACGAATCCAAAAGCCGTGCGCGTGCACTCTCGATGGAAGAGGCAAATCCAACGCCATCAAAACCGCCGGCCAAATGACAGCGTGAAACCACGAAATCTCCTTCGCCATGACATGCATGGAAGCCGGCCAATACCTTTGCTTCGCTTCGCCATCTTTAGCCATACCAATAGCCGTGATGTAATTCATCAACGCATCGATCCATACGTAAATGACGTGCTGTTCGTCTCCTGGCATGGGTATACCCCACGTGAAATTTGTGCGCGAGATTGGCACATCGTTTAATCCATCGTTCACGCGTTGTAACAACTCATTCTTCCTTTCTTTTGGCGTCAAAAACGAGTCGTTCGTTTCCAGTAATTCTTTAACTTTGCTTTCGTATTTCGATAATTTGAAGTAATAGTTCTCCTCTTCCATTCGCACCATCGGCTTTCCAGAAATAGGCGACTCGTAATTACACTCCTTCGCTTTCGTCTCAGTGTAGTACTCCTCTTGTCCTTCATCGTACCATCCTTCGAACTTACCTAAATACACGTCTCCTGACTTCAACAGCTTCTCCACGAACGCTTGAACTTGCGTCGTGTGTCTCTCGTCCGTCGTCCTGATGAAATCATCGAATGAAATCTCGTTCGATTTCATGACATCTTGAAACACCAGACTGTTCTCGTCCGCCAACGCTTGCGGTGGGATCTGTCTCTTCTCGGCCGATTGCTCTACTTTTAACCCGTGTTCGTCCGTCCCCGTGAGGAAAAATACGTCCATGTTTTGTAACCGTTTGTATCGCGCGTATATATCTGCAACCGTGGAGGTGTACACGTGCCCGATGTGTGGTTTATCGTTGACGTAATAAATAGGGGTGGTGACCATGCACTCTTCTCTCGTGGTCCCCGCACTCGTTTGGATAGAGTACCTTCTCCTCCTTCTCATTCTCTTGTTATCATTGCTCGCGTTCACGGTTTCAGTCGCGCTCGAAGGAGTTAGCGTTGAAAACGAAGATGACGCATTGAAAGGAGAAGCGTTGGATAGCAACGAGCGCCTGGTAGTTGCGGCGACCGTCGCGGATTTCGTCGACGTGTTGTTGTTGTTGTTGTCGTAACTTTTCCCTAAACAAAAGAATCGAGACGAACACGCGCGCGACGATGACGACGACGACGACAACGAAGCGCTTCTACTCAGTGAAGAAGCAGAAGAAGGAGATGCGATAGTTCTTCCACCAAACGATGACGTTCTCCGAATCCGCGTGGTCGTTCTCGGTGAACTGCACAAAAAGCGTAACATTTCTTCCTTTACTTTTTTTTTGTTGTGACGACTTGACTGAACGACGACGACGATGAAAGCACCGAGACTCCGACTCTCGGAGAGGAAAAAATTCAAAAAAGAAGCAACTCTCTTCTTCTTCTTCTTCTTCAAATGTTGTTGGTGTTGGTGTTGAGATACGGTCACAACAATAGCATCATTAATTGAAAGAAAGAAAGAAAGAAAGAAACGACAGGATATAGCGAAGAGAAGCGTTGTTACAAGTGCGATCACGAATCGACATGAGCGGTAAAAACAAGAAACAAAAAGTCTTACCCGACGAAGGCGTAAACTTTGCTTTGAAGAAATTGAAAGACGGACAGAAAGGTCGAGACGGTTCCTTGGAAAATGTTTTGAAAAAAGTACAAAAGTTGGAAGCGATCGTCAAGTCGCAACCGAGCCGGAGAAAGACTCTGAAAGATTTGAACATGGAAGAGCTATACAGAGAAGTCGTGGATAGGCCAGAGACTGAAATTGCGGCCGCGATAGAGCAAGTGATGTTAGCGGTGGCGAAATCGATTATGGATGGGAATGGTTTCGCCTATCAACTGCCTTCGAGAGGCCAAAACGACCAGGTGTACATCGACCAGTTGGATAGAATCGTTTTGAAGAATAAGAGCACATCCGCGGCGTTTACGAACATGAGTTCAGTCAGGAAGGTGACTATTTTGACGCGAGTTATGCAGTTAATCCACGGAGTGTTGAGCAAAGGTATCCACGTCACGAAGAGAGACTTGTTTTATACAGACGTAAAGTTGTTCAAAGACCAGAAAGATTCAGATGCGGTTTTAGACGATATTTCGTGTTTATTAGGGTGTACGAGAAATTCCTTGCACGTGGTAGCATCGGAGAAAGGTGTGGTTGTTGGAAGGCTGAGATATAAAGAGGATGGCGACGAGATTGATTGCACGAAAATGGGCGTCGGCGGTAAAGCTATTCCGTCCAACGTCGATAAAGTGACCGAGTTACGAACGGACGCAAAGTTTGTTTTGCTGGTGGAGAAAGATGCCGCGTTCATGCGATTGGCGGAGGATAGGTTCTATAACAAATATCCGTGCATTATAATTACAGCGAAAGGTCAACCAGATGTCGCGACGCGTTTGTTTCTATCTAAAGTGAAGAGGGAGTTGAAGTTGCCGGTGTTAGCGTTAGTCGACGCGGATCCTTACGGATTGAAAATCATCTCCGTATACATGCAAGGTTCTAAGAACATGGCGTTCGACTCTGCAAATTTAACGACGCCGGATATTAAGTGGTTAGGCGTTCGTCCGAGCGATTTAGACAAATTTAAAATTCCCGATCAGTGTCGATTGGAAATGACCGCGAAGGATATTGAAACCGGCAATCACATGCTGAAAGAAGATTTCATCCAACAGAACCCGGACTGGGTGAAAGAGGTTGAAATCATGTTAAAAACGAAAACCAAGGCGGAAATTCAGGCGTTGAGTAGTTACGGGTTTCAGTATTTATCTGAAGTCTATTTACCGTTGAAGTTGCAAGAAGGCGACTGGATTTGAGTTTTACGAGCAGTGAAACGCGCGTAGTTTACCAACCCAAATGTATAATAGAGAGAATGAGAAACACACACACACATTGATTCAATTCATACATTTACGCATACACTTGAACAACAATTACTCTTCTACAATTTACTACTGCGCTAAAAAAGCGTGCGTGGCTTCTCAACACTAACTACTTCTAGTACTAGGAAGTGAAATCTAAAAGCAACTGTGGTAATATGCGTTCCAAATGCACTCCAGTCACCGAGCTATCCCCATCTTCCTCCGCTGCCGCGGCGGCTCTGTGTACGACTTCTTTCAAAAATGAATTCATCACCGCGTTCGCCGCAATCAGTGCCTCGTCCGTGATTATCATCTCTTCGGCGTCTGAATCTTCTCCTCTGTCGTCGTCGTCGTCGTCGTCGTCTCCTCTCCCACGCAGAGCATTCTCTGTTCTTCCTATTCCTCCTCCTTCGAGTAATCGCTTCTGCCGTTTCTTTTTCGCATTCTCCTTCGCCCAGGAAATTCTGAAGACTTCGAGGAGCAGCTCTGGAGTCATTCTTATTGTCGATGTTCGCGTAAAAAGTGTCGTGGGTCACGCGTTTGTGTGTGCGTGTGTGTGTTTTGTGTGTGAAGAAAAAGACGGGTGCGTTGTGAGAAAGCTGTCGTTCATTCGTTTGAAAAACGAAAAAAAAACGCACACCGCACAGAGAAAAAAAATACACGTATACTGCTTCAAGAAAAAGCAATACTACAAAGATGTGGCTGCGCTCGCTCTTCGCGGAGCAATACGAGCAAAAGATCGCACAGTTGCAAGCGGAGAAGGATGTACTTTTGTTTTCTTTATTCGCGCTCTTGATGTTTGTGTTCTTTCTCGGAAAACAAAAAGAAAGCAGAGTGAAAGTTATACGCGTTCAAACACCAAAGACGAGGAACGCGACTATGCACGAACGAGGTGCGAGCGCTCTGACAAAAGTTTGGACGCATCAAAGCGATATATTTCGCGCACACGTGCTTCCAAAACTCAACGCGGTCGATGTGAAAATGCTTTCTCTGGTTTCGAGAGAGACGAGAGCTGCTATTAGGCGCGCTGGAAGAAAGTTAAAGGTGATAACTATGAAAATCTCCGATTTCAGTTCTATATCTACTTTGCAATATGCGATGGTTCGAATTTCTAAATACAACTACTACGCAAAAAGCCCACAATACGTTTGCTCAGAAGTTGCCGCAACCGGTAGAATTGATATTTTGAAATGGTTGACAATCAACAAGAGGCTTCCGTGTGACGGAAGAACTCTGGAGAACGCCGCGGAAGAAGGACATCTGGCAATCCTCGTGCACGCGAGAAAAAAACTCGGCTGTTGCTGGACAGAGCCTCACGAGGGCGAGTATTTTTGTGATAACTGTAATGAATGGCACGAAGACGAAGAATTCGAACCCAGTGAACGGCCCGTAGAACTTGCTGCTCGAAATGCTCACCTCGAGTGCGTAAAATTTTGCCACGAAGAAGGTTGTCCTTACAATGACGAGCAGTTGGCGATTAACGCTGTCCGCTCTATTAACATTGACCTTTTGAAATATGTGCACGAAGTGATGGAAGTTGAATTGTTTTGCAGTTGGCAGAATGTCATCGAAGAAGCAGCCGAGGATGGATTCCTCGAAGGCTTGAAGTATTTGAAAGTTCACTCGTCGGACGAATGGGAGGACGTTGACCAAGAACATGCGTGTATTTGCGCTGCTGAGAATGGTCACTTGAACTGTTTGAAGTATTTGCACGAATGCGGTTTCGCATGGAACGAAGAAGTGTGTAACTCCGCGTATATAAATGGTCACATGGAATGTTTTGAGTTTGCGAGATCGAAAGGTTGCGCCTTCGACGCGTCCCTCTTGAGAGGTGCATTTTGAGAGCTTTTTACGTACTAGTACTGATATGTAGTTCTTTTTCTCTTGCAATTTTCGAAATACACGCACGTACAAATCCACCATTATTTCGGCGGCATAGCTGCGACGGAGACGAGATTGATACAATATCGATTTCCTTTCCTGTCTGGGAGATTATGGCCTAAGTGCGTGCCCGTAGTGCTCACAGCTTCTCCGCCCGGCACACAGCGAACGTTCTCCCAAACGACTTCTTCGTCGCGAAACGAGGGCCACCCGTGGTCGCGAGATTCTTGCTCAAATTCTTCGAACGTTCTCCCACGAGGGGCTATGAAGAGCGGTTTACCAGTGACTGAGTCGTAATAAGTAGTCTCTTTCGTTCGGTCGACTTCTTTCAAGAAAGACGTCGATAAGAAATATCCAGCGTATTCCGCGTAATGTCTGTTGAAATTGCATATTCTGTCGGCGGTTTCGTAATCACAATTCCAACGCAACTCTTTCTGAACCGGGTTTTCGGACGAGCCGTGCGCCTTTTTACACATGATTGAGTCATCACCCATTATTGGGTAAGTGCTCCCAGCAGGAGCGTCCGCCCCCTTACATCCGTCCGAATCTTCTTTGTTCTTGCCTAATCCATTCGCCCATTCGATTATTCCTGCTTTCGTCGTCAGAGCGCTTTTTCTGCTCGATGATGAAGACGACGAAGGAGCGTTGCCCATTCTCACTGCGTTCAAGGGAAGGATAGTGCCTCGCAAAAAGTTGGCAGCCATTATTTATATGTATGCGTCGAGTTACAAAAAAACACGGCGGAACACAAAAATAAAGAATGTGTCTTGTGGTGTACTTATTTTGTCGACGTAACCACTTGCGTATCCAAAAACAGCAAAAACTTTCTCTTGGATTTTTTCCACCACACAGCATTTCAACACCAGAAAAAAAGGAATACGAGTACGAGGAATAACAATGGGTTCCGCAACGACGACGGCGTCATCAACCGTCATCGGTTCCGATGCGCGCGTCTTTCAATTATTCGCGAGGAAAAGCAGAAGTGCGCGCGCGAGAATCACCACGTTGTCTTCGTCTTCGTCATCATCATCGAAGACGAAAGGCGACGACAAAAAAGATATCGTCACGACTAAAAGGGGGTTGTTAGCGATGAGTGCTGCTGCTGCTGCCGCGATATCTTTCGCTTCCGTTCAAGCCAGAGCAGAAGAGGAAGAGGAAGGGGTGATTTTTACCAATGAACAAAAAGTAGAAGAGCCGGTCACTGTCATGCGCGATATTCGAACGGTTTTAATCACCGGATGTAACCACGGTATTGGGTTAGATGCCGCGAAAAAGTTTGCGAAGAGGAACGACTTGAAGGTGATTTTAGCCTGTCGCACGTTGGCCAAAGCGAAGGGAGCAAAATCTGAGATATTGGAAGCGATTGCACAAGAAGGCGGAAAAGTCAACGATTCATCGTTGTTGGTACCAGCAGAGTGCGACCTCGCGGACTTGGAATCTATCAAAACTTTCGCGACGTCTCTAGGTGACGAACCTATTGATATTTTATGCTTGAACGCCGGAGTTCAATACGCGGGGAGCAAGGAGGTCAATCGGACGAAAGATGGTTTCGAAATCTCAATGGGGACGGACCATCTTGGCCATTTTTATCTCACGAACTTGTTGTTGAAAAACGTTGAAAGTGCGGGAATTACTTCTACATTGAAACCACGAATTGTCGTCACCGCTTCCGAAGTGCACGATCCGGAATCTCCCGGAGGAAAAGTTGGGAGAGGTGCCGGATTAGGTGATTTCGAAGGGATAAAAGAAGATGGTGCGGAATTCGAGTTAATGGATGGCTCTGAATTTGACGCGGACAAGGCTTACAAAGATAGTAAACTCGCAAACATTTTGTTCGCAAACGAGTTGAATCGACGATTAAGATTAGCCGGCTCGCAAATAAATGTCGTTTCTTTCGGCCCGGGCTTAATTACTCGCTCGAACTTTTTTCAGCACCAAAATCCAGTGTTTACGAAAGTCTTCGATTTCGCGGCAAACGATTTACTTCACGTCGCGGAAACTGTATCGGGTGGTGGAGATTGTTTGATTAAAATGGCATTAGATCCAGAGTTGGAAAATAAAACGGGGGTGTATTACAACAACGACCTGGGAGGAGAAACTGGTCACGTATTCCACGAATCGAAGACGAGCAGAGAGAGCATGAACGTGGAGGAAGCCGTGGAGCTTTGGACTTGGTCGGAAGCGCTCGTCGGTGAAGAATTTGATGTCTACGTCTAACGATGTTGTCTTTTTTGTTTGAATTGCTATGATATGTTATTGCTATGCGTTGTACCTAGATACCTCCTATCATTTCGTTTTCGCTTTCTTGTTGCTCCTTTCTTCTCCACCGGACTTGGTATCTTTACCAGCCGCATACGCTTCACTCATCCAAGCCATGCACTGTTTCGAAGCCATGGCATGATCAACCATCGGTTTCGGGTAATCCACACCAACAACACATCCGGCTTTCTTTTGAACTTCCAAAGGTGCTGTCCAAGGTTCGTAGATATATTTTGACGGCATGTTTTTAAGCACCGGTAAGAAATGTTTCACGTACGCTCCTTCCTTATCGTATTTCTTTGCGAATGAGTGTGGACCGTAAACGCGAAAGTACTGATAAAAGAACGAAGAGGCAGATAACCACATCCAGTTCCCGTTGTTCAAAGCCCAATCTGCGTCTACGAGATCTCTATCAAATACCCGAGCGCCTTCTTCCCACGAAATAAACAAGTCTCCTCGGGTCAAAAAACATGCCACGGCGTGTCTGGCGAGATGATGCATCCAGCCTTCTTTTTTCAACTGTATCATCGCGGCATCTATCCAAGGGAAACCGGTTTGCGCGTTTTCCCATTTGGCGAGTACTTCAGGATCGTTCTTCCATGGGATTTGTTTGCATATTCTATTACCGACCATTCTATCGTAATTCGGGGTGCCGCACGCGTTGACGTAATAAAATTCGCGCCATAAAATCTGGCCCATCAAACTCGTCGGAGGCTTCGTGTGTTTTCCTTTCAGCTCGTTCTTCAATATATCTTGTAACTCGTAGTAAAACTGTCTCACCGAGACGGTACCAAACTTAAGATGCGGCGAAAGCGCCGTCGTTGAAGGCCACAACAACGACTCTTCTTTTGGAGAAGAAGAAGCTTTCTTTGCCATTTCAAACGGATTCGACGCTTTTCCGTTGCCCTTTTCTTTAGCGAATATCTGACACGGCGAAGACTGTGGCTTATCGAACTCCTGCACGTATTTGTATCCATCTCCGCCTCTTCGCAGAGCGCCGCGCATTCTTCGCAGTCCTTCAGTTTCACCTCCTTCACCACCTTTGTACGAAAGATTCTTCGCCTCGTATCCTAAATCCTCCAGCGTCGGTATACCGTTCGCATATTTGAACTCCTTCGAGAGAACATCTCCTGCATCTGGTATCACTCGCAATGAATTCTTTGGCGGCGTAGGTACTGGACTCGGTGGTTCGCCAACGTTTGCGAGTACTTTTTGAAAAGCACCCATCGTGCTCGGAGGAATACCTTTTGCTGAAGCTTTACTCAACAAAAATTCCTGATCGTACAAAGTGTGCGACGCATACGTCTTCACGCCCACGTTCAGTTTCTTGCATATTTCGATGATTTCTTCGTCGCGTTGCTTTCCAAACGGCTCCACTTGTTCCTTCTCGAAGTATATGGACGAAACGTTAAACTTTTTGATGATGTTTGGCAACACATCTTTCGGTTTTCCTTGTACAACCGTCAAACAGTTGTTCGCGTTCACATTCTCAATCGAAGATAAGGATCCAAGATTCTCGTTTAAGTTCGCCAGCGACTGCAGTAAAAAGTTCATTCTGTTCGCTCCTACTCTCTTCTCGTTGCAAAACCACGGATCTAATATGAATAGTGGCAAAACGTTTTTGCTATCGTCTTTGCCATTTTTCGCTTCTCTCAATGCTTCTGACAACGCCGGATTGTCGTGAATGCGCAAACCTTTGCGGAACCAGACAATTGAGGTCGTCGTTTCAGAGCCCATTGTTGATGATATTGAAGATTGGCCAGTTGATAACGTTGCCGCTTGTCTTCTTGAACGCGCGAGTGATCGTCGTTGATTACCAGTATTAGTAAAAAGCGTCGATTTCTTCGACAGTGGCGAAGACGACGACGACGTCTGTGATGAAGCCGCTGCAAATTTTCTTCGAAGGTATCTCGAACACCCGGTAAACGAGATGAGATTCGAAGTCAACGCTCGACGAATGATAATGATGATTGTGAACAAATAAACCACGTTTCCTTTCTGCTTCTAATATGTTCGGTTCGTACAGGAGAAGTGCGTGTTTGAGAGAAAAGGAGCGTGAGAAAAAGTGGATATAACGCTTGTGCTCTGAGTTTCCCTTTTTAAGCTGTGGTTGGTAAAAAACAACTAAAACAAAAAATTGCTGCTACTACTAGAGAGGAACTTCGTTTTCTTTCCCTTCTGAGTCGTCGTCGATGATGTTACTGTCCTCCTCGTCTATCCTTCCTCTCAAAATCCTCCTCTCCCTCTCGCTTTCCGCTTCTTCAACGAGTTGGTCCAATAACTTTTCATCGTCTTCTTGTTCGTTTTGGTTAGAACCCATCGTCGCGGCGACAGAGTAAATAGAACCACCGTATTCAGAACCTCCAAAGTCTTTCACGCTACCCACATCGTCACCACCTCTCGAGGAAACCGCGTCTGAGCGAATGGAACGCACGTCATCTTCGATTGGAAGCGGCGGAAACGAAACGTTTTTGAACTTGGAATTTTGATGCTGTGCGAAACTTTCGCCCGTGAGACCCCCACTGGTTATATTCTCTTCTTCATTTGTATTGTTATCGTTGTTGCTAATGTTGTTATTGCTATCGTTGTCGTCGTTATGGTCGTCGTCGCTACTATTGATATCACTATTATCGTTACTGTTGTCGTTGAACTTCAAGTCTGCCATCATTTTTTTAGCCTCTTCGATTTGTCGCAGCGCTTCTTTTTCCATTTCCTTTTGTTTCTCTGAAGTTATCGTGGCGAATGGATTCGAGCCAAGTGGTGCTTCTGGTTCGAGTGCCGCTTTGCCGTAATAGTTGTCCGGATCTTCTTCAGATTCTTCTGACTCCGAGTCTGCGTATGTGTTCGTATTTGCCGCGTTGACCCTGTGCTCGTCGCCTCGCTGCCCCGGGGGCGACGGCGAACGAGGTGGTGGTGCCGCTCGCTCCGTGCCTTGCACCGAAGAATCTGAATCGCTGTCGGAGTCGTTGTTGTTATTATTATTATCATTATTCCCTTTGTAACGCCCTCCTCCGTTAACTATTTTGGTCTCCGTAGAGTTGTTGTCGCCGTCGTCGCATATTCGTCTATTCGAAGAAATCGACGACGAGGAGTTATTTCTTCGCGGAGGGGAAGACGAGGCGATCTTTGCGCGATCATTATCATCGTCGTCGATACCGGCATCGAACCCAGTCGTCTGCTTTGCCTTTGTCATAAACTCTTCCCTTTCCGCCCGTTTGGCTTCGCGTAAAACTTCATCGGAGAGGAGTTTTAACAGTCTCCCACGTTTCACGGCAGCCGAGCAATTTACGGGTAAATCGTAGCCCATAAACCGAACGTGCGCCTCAGCTATTTGCTCTGGCATCGTGCCCATCACCTCTATAGAACGCTCTAATCGTTCGATGGCCGTTTTCGACGCCGCTTTGTGCGAATACATCGTGCGCGTGTTCTTTTCAAAACAGTACAAAAGTGGCGCTTACGAAAGCGTAAGTCAGGCACCCGTTCGTTGTTCGTTTCGTTTGACTTCCTGCACAAAAAAACGAATCTACTGCGTTTTAGGGTTTGAAAAAATTTGCCAGCCCCACAGCCTGAGAGCAGGCGGGCGCCTCTCGAATTTTCGCTTCTTCAAAAGATTATCGACCCGTGTCGTTCTCGTTTTTACTATCACATAACGCGGATCTAAACGAGTTAAGAAAGACTCTCGCGCCGATCTAACGCGAAGAGAAGAGATTAAAGAAGCGAACGCGAGTGCGATTGACGGGAATAAAGAAGGATAAGGGTGATAAAGACTTGGTTTTAAATTTCAGAAATCAAACGATCACATCCTCTTCTTCTTTCTTCTTTCCTCTTTCCTCTCGCTCTCCCCCACCGCCCTATTTTTGAATCTTCTTCCTCCTTTCCCGCGTGTGCGCGTGCTTTTAAAAGAGAGATAATCTTCTGAAACGATGAAGAAGAGATCAGATAACGCGATGATGCTCGTAGTGACATTTTTTGTCGCTTTCTTCTCCGTCCTTTTCGCGAACGCGGAGAAGACGCCGAGGAAGTACTATTGGGTCCAACACGTAGACGATTCGTCCACTTCCACGGAAATCTTTGTCGATTACGTCGACGAGGAAGTGAGCACGATCACTTTGAACTGGAACATCTTGCCCAGCGACATTTGGTACGTTTAGAAATTCGTAGATCGAGCTCGATCGCGCGCTTCAGAAAGACCACACATTTCCACGGAGGAGAGAGAGAGACAAACGTCGGTTCAAAATTTGTCCGCAACGCTTCAAAAGCGTGTCTATAGATCGCTTCGCGCCTCTCTCTCTTTTTCTTTCTTTTTCTTGTTCTTTTCTCGGCCAAAAGCACCGTGTTCCCGTGTTCTCTTTTTTAGAAAAAAAGGAAAAAAAAGAGAGGGAGAGAAGGAAGCGAGCAGGTCTCTCTCCTCCTCCTCTTCTTTGTGTTTGTTCCTCTTTGTGTTCGACGCGCGTGTTGGAATTAGCAACGTGAACTGACCATCACCATCTTTCCTTCTGGTTTTTAATACAAACAGGATTTTGAAAAAAGCCGAAGCGGAATACACACCAAACACGGCTGGTTTCCTCGACGAGACGTGTTTGACGGCGACGCAGCTGGCAGCGACGAGTGGTGCAGAAAAACTTGTCGATTCTGCGACGGTACAACCGTACGGGTCGCTTGAGTTAAGCGTTGAAGTCGGATGGACGTGGTACTTAGTCGCCGGGTCGAAAGCGGATTGTAACAACGGGTACAAGATCGCCATTTCGAGGTCGGTCTACTCGCCGTCGCCGCCACCGCCGACTCCGAGAGCACCCCCTCAACCGTCTCCACCGCCACCAGTGCCAGCACCACCGCCGCCACACCCGCAACCGGGAACGCCACCGCCGTGGAACCTGTCACCACCGCCGATTGTATTGGAGCGATTCGTGAACCCAATCCTGGAATTTTATTCTTCTTTCCAAGGCATGTTCAACGTTTTCCCGTACGGGTTACAATACAAGCACGATATGGGCTCGACCATGTCGGGAATGGGCCAACAGCAAAACAGGGACTCGATTGCAACCGTTGCCAAAGCGCTTGGTGCGGTAAAGAGTGAATCGTCTGCGCAGCCTCTCATGCACGGCGATCCGTTACAAACGGCGTCTCAGTTTGTTGGCAAGTTCAGCTTGACGTCAACCGCAACCGTGACTGACCTGTACCCAGGGATACTCAGAGCCATGCAAGATATCGTGAACTCGGTATCTGTCACGGGTATTGTGGATGAAACTGGGGAAAATACGTACGCTGGCGTTGCTGTTGAGGTTTTGTTTCACCAAGAGCCGTACAGCTGCGAGAAAAGGGCGGGCGCTATTTGCGACGACGATCTCACCCGGGCGGATAAGGAAGCCGCGCCACTCGATGGCGTTCGCTCGGTATCTGTTTCGTTGAGGCATTCTGAGAAGAGCTATGTCACTCTCGCGAAAGAAGCAATTCATGTCGCGTGCGATTCCGGGTCACTCGTCACCAAGTTGACCACGCCGGGAAGCATCGGGGACGTCGGACCGATCGATACGGTAACGAATTGCTCTACTGGTGTCAGCACGCACGATACGTGGGGAGTGTATGAACCAGTGGTTGAAGCAGATCCGAGAGGGGAGTTTGTGTACACGACCTTCTATTATCCGGATGGTTTCACTCCAGCATTAGAGCAGCAAGTTGTCGATGCCGCACTCCCGTATGTGGGCGAACGTAAATACGTGCAAACCGACTGCAAGTCCTGGCCCATTTCTCCTCCATCTCCACCACCAGCATTACCATCGCCGCCACCGAATTCACCGCCCCCACCGAACAGGCCCCCGGGATGGGTAGCTCCACCGCCACCGCCGTCGCCGACAAGGAACCCGCCGCCGCCGTCGCCGCCACCCCCGAGTCCTCCTCCCCCACCGCCGTCGCCGCCGTCGCCGCCGCCCGCAGCTCCTTCGCCGCCGCCACTTTCGCCGTCCCCTCCGCCATCACCGCCGCCACCATCACCGCCATCTCCACCACCGGCGTCCCCGTCGCCACCACCGCCGCCGTTACCGCCACCTGGTACGCCGCCGCCGTCTGAAGCTGCCATGTATTGCGACATTTACGTCACTTTACCTGACAGTTCAGTCAAGAACCAAGTCAAAGCTGCTATTGATGCGCTTGCGGATGTCAAATCTACGCCCGGAAATTCAGCCCCGGTACGAGCGGGAAGTCGAGCGAAGTATACATCCATCGAGTTGGACTCTAAGGATCAATCCTTCGAAGCGGCAATCGTCGCGCAACGACTTTATCCGTTTACGGCTACTGAACTTCAACGTTTACGAGATAAACTCACATCTGTACCGGGCTTGTACACTATCAGGTTCGGTTGGATGGGCGCTGAAGGCGGTGCCAGGAAGTTCAGTACAAAAGCCAAGACGTTGTCGCAAGCGCGCGCTTTTCATTTAGCTGTTCAGCAATGGCTGAACACTTTGCCAGCTTCTACTGAGAAAGATCCAGAGTGCGTGGCGACTTGCACGGCGAGTGGAGTAGAAGCATCTCAGTGCGCGTGCACGTATGGCACTACGTTCGTTATTACCACTGGCGCGAACGTACCAGAGCAAATCACGATGAACCAGAAGATGACCATTTATCACGACGATTTCTTCTACTCTGGCATGTACGATGAGTCGTCTGCGGTTACGCAACAATCTATTCGAACGTATGATTTGAGTAAATCAATGGCGAGCGCCCTTGGATACCCGGTGAGTTTCAGGTTCAATCGATTAGGTTACGTGGAGAGAAAGCCGTTGGCGCCGCCGCCGCCGCCACCGTTGAACTTAGCTCAAATCATTTACAACGGCATCGAGAATGTAAACGACGAAGGTTACTTCTTGTCGCCGAGCGATAGCGTTGGTTTTGCGTTCGGCATGGTTTTGATTATTGTAGTTCTGGCCTACGGCATGAAGTTATTTGGCGAACCGCGACCCTGGTTCAAGTTGTTGTTCTGCTGCTTCTACCCGAAGTTCCGCAAGCAGTACAGAGAAATGGCTAAGGATGCGGTTCAGAAGGTAAAAGAGGATATTAGATTTGATACCGACGTTAAGGAGGGTGGTTCAGCGAACAGTAGCGACTTAGGTGATGAAGAAGCTGGCGCTTCGAGACCTTTCATCAAGAAGTTTTAGACATGAAAGGGGGAGAGCGAAACCGTTCTTGAGAAATTGAAGAAATTCTCCGCACGGCTTTTTCTCTTTAAATATAACAACACAAAAGATAGATAGTTAAATAAGGCGAAGCCGCTTTGTAAAAATAATATGATATGTTTTTGACTTTTATATACGTATATGTAACAAAAATGAAAGTAACGCTCCCGCCTCTCCCTAGTTCTTCTTAAGCGTACGTCACATCGAGCACCTTCTTGTATTTCTTCACGAGATTTTGACGCTTCAACTTGAACGCTGCGGTAACCATGTCGTTATCCGGAGTCCACGGTTCCGCATCGAGCGCAAGCTTCGATGGAATTTCAAACTTTGCCAATTTCCCCTTGCACACAGCCTGCACCGCAGACGTGACTTCGGCGATAACCTTTGGATCTTTGATCATCGAATCAATAGAGCCTGAAACTCCGTTGCTTTCCGCAAACTTCTTCACCGGGGCTTCGTTCACAACCACCAAAGCAATCACGTGCGACTTCGTCGATAACGCGTAGCACATCGCAGAAGCAACGTACGGGCACTGTTTTAATACGTTTTCGACTTTACTGAGCGCGACGTACTCACCGAATTGTAATTTCACCAAATCTTTCTTACGATCGATGATTTGCAACTGACCTTTCTTCGTAAACTGACCAATATCACCGGTGTGGAAATAACGGACCCCGTCGATGACCGAAAACTCAGTTTCGTTCTTCTTCTGCAACTCTGGGTTTGGTTTGTCGCTCGGCACATAGTAACCTTGGCATACAACCGGGCCACCGATGAGAATCTCTCCTCTTGGTAAACCAATGCTGGCATCGTTCTCATCTTTAGTGGCATAGTTTCCTTCCTCCCAATCCTTTAAGATAATCTTCGTGGAGGATAGAACACCGCCGACCGAAGCGGAAAAATCACCCGGCGTGCAAATGGTGCCACACGATGCGGTTTCGGTCAAACCGTAACCTTGAAGTAACGGGCAACGGAAGCAAGTTTGCATGAAAATGTGCGTCTCACGGGATAAAGGTGCGGATCCGGAAACCATTTGGCGGACTTTACCGCCAATCAACTTTTGAACCTTTTTGAAAATCAAAGCGTTGAAAAAAGCCGTAGACCCGATTCTTCCGGCGTGAAACTCTCTTTCTCCCGCAGCTAACCCAGCGCCAACAAGTTTCTTAAGCAACGGACTCGCTGCGGCGAATTTGGCTTGAACCGCTTGGCGCACTCTATCCAAAACAGCCGGTGCAAAAACCATGAAGGTTGGTTGTAACGTTGGCGCGTCACCTCGGGAACCCGGAGCGAGTTTCAGACCAGTGTCGGTTAACGTTTGTGGTGAACCGTAACCAATCGCTGCGCCAAGGGCCATCATGAGGCACTCAGCCGCCATTTCCATGATGTGGGCCAAAGGCAAGTACGCCAAATAGACGTCTTGATTTGTCAAATCCGCGGCATCGTTCAAACCAGCCATGGAGGCTAACACGTTGGAGTGTGCCAAGACGACACCTTTTGGTGCTCCCGTTGTACCCGACGTATACATGATGACGGCAGTGTCAGTAGATTTAGGTGCAACTGGGTCGCATCTCTTCTTTGATCCGGAATCTTCGATGTCCGATAAGGCATGAGCCTTGATGGATTTCGGCAACTTCGAGGAAGAGATGTGTTCTTGCTGGCCCGAACCGATGCACACGATGTGCTTAATGGACGGACATTTCGACGCGACTGCTTGAACAGTTTTCAACAACTTTCCGTCACACACGATGATTGAAGCCGAAGTTTCGTTGATGCCGTGTTCAACGCCTTCCGCGCCTAAAGTGGCGTAAATTGTCACGACAGAAGCGTTCGTGCGAAAGCACGCTTGCGCGGTGACCATCCAATCCGCCTTTGTGTCTGCGTAGATGATCACTTTATCTTTTGGTTTCAACCCGCACGTGTTGACTAAACCTGAGGAAACGTTGGCAACTTTTTCATTCAATTGCGCGAACGTCAACCAATCGTATTTATCACTCAAGTGCAACTTTTCAAAGCCTTTGGCATCGGTTTCCGTGTTGATGATTTTTCGTTCACCAACTGCCGGTCTCGCCCCGTTCACTCTGACCGCGTAGTTGAAAACATCCAACACGGTTTCGCACCCGGGAAACGGGGTGGTTGCGAAATCACTCGGTCGATCGGCGTTAGACCAAACGGCTAATCCGTTCGATGTTTTCGATCGAACGGAATAGTCACCTTTTCTTTCCGGGAAGTACGGTCGTCCCATTCTGAGCTTCAAAAAAAGAGCTGCACAAATACCTCCAGCCGCGTATTCCATCTATTTTTTCAATTTCTTATTCTTTCCTTTTCAATCCACGCTTGTATTTAAAAAGAAAAGCTTGTGCGCGTTATCGTATTTTGTCTACGAACTGGTATCAAAGACGGTCACGAAACAACGAGTACAAAGAATTCGATCAAATTCTGACGCGATCCTCGAGTTGATATTTCCCGAATTAAAAGGAATTTTTCTGTAGCGGGACGTGGAATTCCAAGGAAGAAGAGAAAAGGAACAAAAATTTTTGGATTCCGTGTGAAGATATTTTTGGTCATTTTTCTTTTCAAATTTCACCTCTGCCTACTAACAAATACTAGAAGACTAAATAAAAATACACGTCGTGCACGCGTGCATATAGTACTACTACTACTAACACGAACACTGATTTACTTCTTATCTCCCATCTTCTTGGTTTCTCTCTCTCTCCTCGCTTTCGCCCATTGGGCTGGAAGCCAGGATTTTTTGAAGTGTGACTGGAAGAGAAAACCAACAAAGACTGTTCCCATAGCCATCTCCGTGCAGCATAAATACAAGATGTACACCAAACTCGCCGGGTTTTCGAGGGTTAAAATAGTCTCGTCGTAACTTTTTCCGAGGGATAAACAACGCAACGAAAGCGTCAACGCTTTTCGGTACGATACGCCTTCCGTTTCATATAAAAAAAGCGTGGCTAGGGCACCCACAAAGGTAATCACCAAAGGTGCCAAGACGAGCATAAAACACGTCAAACCCAAGATTTCTCCAACTTTGAAGCTGCAACAAACAGAGCGCGAACCAAGTGCTCTCGCTCGCTCGTCAGAGTCCGATAAAACTGTAACTCGAAACACGTCGACTAAAACAGCTTCCATTTTACGCGCCCAAAATTTGATGATTTCCAAGTCGCTCAGTAACGCCACCGTGGTCAGAATGATCAAATACGACCAAATCGAAAGCATTACGGATAAGCAAACCCCAATCTCGTGAACGGGATAATCCATGTTGCTGTTTAAATTTATCGGCGACTTTACTATTTCTCCTATGATGAAGAAGAAGGCGTGTTCTAAACTCCAATCTTCCAAATACGAAATGACGCCCGCGAAAACAATCGCAAAAAAGCACACGCACATCGGTACCAAAATGTACACGAACGCTACGAAAAACACAAACGACAACAGCGGGAACCTCTTCTTCAGCTGCTCTTCTTTCATTTCTTCCCAAGTCAAAGCCTCGGTGAGCCTTTTCCTCGTCTCGTTTCCTTTTTTTTGTGCGCTTTCGTTGGCTCCGCCACCGCTACGTTTGGACGTAATCGAGGCGTTACTCGTTGTTAGAAACATTAGCGAACTTTCTACGTCGTTGTCATCATCATCGTCACTATTATTGTCATCGTTTGCATCGTCATCTCCTTTCTTCTTCATAGAGGTAAAATCTCTGTTTAACATCGCACTGCTTCTGGCCTGCGCTTCTTTTTCCTCTTTCTTCCTCTTCTTTTCCTCCTCTCTTTGTATTTTCTGCAACTGTTTCAACTTCAAGTACGATTCTTTGTACGCCGTCCCGCACATTCGGCAATACAATCCACCTCGTCTGTTGGTCGCTTGACAATCGCTATTCGCGATGCACACCCAATCGTTCTTCGTCGGTTTATTCATCAAGATGTTCTCTTTGTTATTGTTACCTTGTTCGGGGGCGAAGTCGAATTTATCGGTCTCCAATTCCACCGCGCCGATCTCTTTCTCTCCTCCTCGGGAAACTCTGGTGACGCCTCCAGAATCAAAACAAGGGAGAGGGAGAGAACCCATTCTTTTTTTTCTTGCACGTATATCTGTCTCTCTCTGTGTGTGTGTCGACTTTGCGCGCGTTTGCGTAGGAAGGATGAAGGATGAAGGAAAAAAAAGAGTTGTGTGTTGTTTTTTTTGGTGTTCAAAGCTTCACAGTCTTTGCCACCCGCCATACTATATCTTCTTCTTTGCTGATATGATGACAATGATGACAATGACTTCAACGCGACTTCCATCGCAAACGACCAGTTCGATACCGGCAACTGCTTCATCGTCGTCCAGAGTTACGTTTGTCCCGAGACTTTCCTCGAGAACGACGACGACGAAGAAGAAGAAGAGGAATAGGTTGACAACGACGACGATGATGTTCCAAAAACAAAGAGAGGAGATAAACGCCAGCGAGCGAACCGAGGGATACATTGAGCGCTCGAACGATGACGAGAGAAAAAGAGGGAAAAGGGTAGTCTGTAACAGCAGTAGTAACGGTAAAAGTAGTGATAAAATCCCTCCGATAGAAGCGGTTTCCCCGAGTCAATTCGACGACATGTCCGCCGAGGAGTTAAGGAAAGAGCTGGCGGCGAGTTTCGAAATACGAGCGGCGATGGCGGCAAAGTTAGAGTTAGTGGAGGATCAGTTGAGAGCGACGGTTTCGGAGGTGTGCAAGATATTAGCGATGAAGAGAGAGACGGAGTTTGAGCTCAAACGCTTGAAAGACACGTACGAGCCGGATGAGTAAATAAGCACACACACACATTTGTTTTGTGTTATACAATAATTCAGCAGATTCAGCAGACAGGCAGAGAGGGACACGTGTTTTTTTCTCTTTCCTCTTCTTCTTTTTCTTCCTCGTCGTGTCGACTCAAACTATGCACGCTTCTTTCTGTCCTTCTCCTTCGTCTCACATTTTGCGTAATCCTAGCATCAATCGCATCAACTCGTTCAAGGCAAATCGAACGAACATCAACAAGAAAAAATCGTCGTCGTCGTCGTCGTCGTCGTCGTCTCGTTCCAGATTTACTCCTCGCGCAGCGTCTTCAGATAAAATGGCAAACACGCAACAAAAAACGATAGGTTTCCTCGGCGCTGGCATCATGGCCGTCCCGATGGCTCTGAATTTAATCAACAACGGCAATCACAATTTGATCGTCTGGAACAGAACGGCTTCGGCGTGCGACCCGTTGGTGAAAGCTGGAGCGACTTTAGCGAAGACAGCGCAAGAGGTGTGCGAGAAAGCGGACGTGACGTACGTCATGGTGAGCACACCGGAGGCAACTTTAGAAGTTGCTAACCTGGCTAAAGATGGTATTTCGAACAACAAAGGGTACGTGGACTGCTCTACGGTGGACAGACACACGGCTAAGAAAGTATCGGACATAATTACGAGCAAAGGCGGTCGGTATTTGGAAGGACCGGTGAGCGGATCGAAAGCGCCGGCGGAGAACGGACAGTTAATTTTCTTGTGCGCCGGAAGCGAGAGTTTGTTTAAAGAAATCAACGCCGACGACGCGAATCAACTGAATAAAATGGGTAAAGCGAGCTTTTTTTTGGGCGAAGAAGTTGGTGCCGGAGCGAACATGAAGTTAATCGTAAACTCGTGCATGGGTTCAATCATGGCGTCGTTCGCAGAGTCCATCGCGTTGTGCGAAGACGCAAACTTATCTAAGCAAGACTTGTTAGATGTGTTAGCGCTCGGAGCTATTAATGTTCCAATGTTTGGCATGAAAGGTCCAGGGATGATTGCGAGCGATAAGGACACGAAGTTCGCGCCGGCGTTTCCTTTGAAGCATCAGCAAAAAGACATGCGTTTGGCCGTTCAATGGGCGGACGAACTTGGTCGAGAGTTACCAGTTGCCGCGACGGCGAACGAGATGTACAAGAGAGCTCGCAGAGACGGGCACGACGACGAGGACTTTGCCGCCGTGTTACACGCCGTTCGGAGAGAGAGGTAAATAAATAAATAAATGACACAGTAGTAAAGTACACATTAAAACGATGATGTAGAAATAGTAAAAAGTGAACATTTAAAAGTTTCATTTCACCTCTCTTCGCTTCGCTTCGCTTCAATGTTTTTATTTCTTCCTTCTCAATAAAGGAGCATTTTCTTCATCTTCGTTCATACCTTCTGTTTTCTTTTTTGTGCTGAAGCAGTAACCGAGGCCGGCGAATACCACGCCGCACGTGATAGAGGCTAAGGTCGCCGGATCTCTTAGGTTGATGCTGAGCGAGTTCGTAATCCACAATGGCGACGACTTGGACAAGGACGCTTCTTCTAAGAAGAAGGACGACGCCGAAGCAATCATAAAACCACCACAGAGAATATACATCAAACCAACGAGCGTTTTTATGTACGATGTCATAAAGAAGACACCCAAAACTGCTCCAGCGGCACCGGTGTACAAGACGTAGTCGGCAACCATCGGGGCGAAGAGCGCGATGGCTATGGTAGCGCCACCGCAAATACCGAAACCGGCGCACGCCGCAAGAATTCTGTAGAACCAAAAGTTGAAGAAGTAGACGGCTACGCACATGAGCGCTCCACAAGCCGCGCCAATGTACAATTCGTTATCCGCGTTGACAATATCACCTGGGATAACATCCGAGGCCATGCCGAGTAAGCGGACGGAAAAGAAAGCACCCGCCACGAAGGTTAAACAGTACTGGAAGTACAAGTGATATTTCAAACCAAAAAAGCAAAAGAAAAAGCCGAGCAAGAGCATCCCGACCGCCTGTTATTGGTAGTATTGATCATGTGTGATGATAAGAGCGAGTTTAAGTATTGAAAGAGAGGAGCACTCGTCGCATAAAATACGAGAAAACGCGAGGATTTCCCAAAAATGAAAACGGACGACACGCGGGGGAGACGTTCGCACGAAAATGGGGCAGAGGTAGAAACGCGTCGTCGTCATAGAAACGACAACATTTAAAAAAAGTAGTCGCGACGACGACGACGTACCTCGACGTTCGGGATCGCATCAATCGTGGAGATGCCCGTGGACGCGCCAAGCGCGGTATCGATGGAAGTATCCATGTGTGTTCTTTCTGCTCGCGCGGGAAAAAAAAAGTGGAGATCCAAGGGTGTTGGAAAATGTGAAAAGTCACCACCAGACCACCAGAGAGAGCTGACCACTAAAAGGGGCAAATCGGCAAAAAAAGAAAACACGAACGTGTGGAGTTGTACGACGAGACGTATGAACGCAAGCAAAAGCGGCAAAAGGAGTTAAGTTGGTTTCAAAGTTTCATCGCATTGAAACGAGACACAGAGTTACATTCGATTCGTGTATGCCGTGATTGATGTTCATTACAAAAAGACACTTTCTTTCACTGTCCTCGTGGAATAAAAGGAGAAGCGAAGAGCTCTTTCTCATATTATTTGCGCGTTTACATCGGCATCAACGTGAAGGTTTGAGTCTCAACTTGTTGAATACCTTTGATGGCTCCCACTTCCTTGAGGAAATCAGCTTCCGGCGCAAAACCAGCGGCTTCCCATTCGCCGAAAGAGTCGCCGTCCAAAGCAACGATAACCTTGAAGTCCATGCATCCACCGCAAACGACTCTTTGGACACTCTTGACGCCTTTGACAGCCTTCACCGTCGCGAGTTGCTTTTCCAACACTTTTTGAGCGGCGGCTAAAGAAGCCTTGTCATCGTCTGGAGACCATTTCATGCGCCATTCGCGAGCGACCGTGTCGAATTCTGTAAATGGAAGCGTTTTGTTTCGGTGAGCTTTTGAGAGCTGAAGAAACAAAAATATCCCCGCATCCCGAGGAGAAGGAAAAGAATTCTTCCCGGGAAAACTGGCAGCAAGACAGGGGACGACGAAAAAAAGAGAAAAAAAAAGAAGAAAAAAACGTGCAAACGTGAGCAACTACGTCAACAACAACGTACCGACGCCTTCCGTGATGGTAACCTATGAGAAGAATGTGAGGATATCACGCGTGAGTGTTTGTTTGTTTATTTGTTCGGAAAGAGACGAGTCGTCGGTTTAAAGTTTATGCTTTTCTTCAAACCCAACCCCCGGAGAAACCGATCAAAAATTATTGCCTTTTTCCTGTATAAAATTGTAACGAGAACGAAGCGGATTTTTGATTCGATTTCACGAGCGGTTTAAAAACGACGTACAGCTTTTGTCATGACCGAGCGTTTAGTGGTAGTTCTTTGCGATTTGGTGAAAGTGGTGCGTACAGATGTCGCAAAAGAGGAGCGTAAAATAGCTGAAGACATATATGGTTTGTGCGATTGTTTTTTTGAGGAGGAACCAAGCGTTTCTCGCACACACGTGCGAAAGGCAAAAAACACGTGCATAATCATAAATATATAACCCCCCTTAATTGTCATTATTTTATTCGAATTCGAAGACAGCAAACACCTCTCCTATAATAATCGACTTATTTAACTAATCACAATGGTGTCTAAAATGATGGAAACCGACGGCAACGACGACGGCGCGGAGGGGAAGAAGAGCAAGACGACGACAAAGACAAAGAAGAGCGTTTTGGATAGATTGGAACCGGCGAAAACCATTCGAAAGGAAAATTCACGCTCGCCAACTACTTTTCGCGTTCATAACAATTACCATAATAACAACAACTACAATAATAATAATAATAACAGAGGAGGAAGAGGCGGGAGAGGAACAGGAAGAGGGTTTTACGACAACAGAGACTTCAACAACAGAGGTAGAGGGAGAGCCAGGTTGAAGGCTTCGCTTTGCAATCAGTTCCCGGCTAAGAAAGATGATGCAACAGGTGAAGTAATTGTGCAATGTTACGGATGCGTCATAATACGCGTAACGACAACCGGCGAAACGAGGCTTTACCGGGAAAACGTCGAGCGAAAAAATTACGACAAAGTTCTGAATGTCATGAATGAGCACTTGAAGAAAATCGGTTTCTCTGTCACTTCGTCGAGCGACGATAACGCGGGGACGACTGCAGGCAGCGCTGAAGATAGTATGGTCGATCACGGAGAAGGAGGAGGAGGAGGAGGAGGAGGAGGAGGAGCTCCTCGGTGGAATATCTCTGGCATGAAAAAGTTCATGCTATTTGTCGAAGGCATGACTTTACCGCCACCTCCGTCACCGGGCCCCGGGAGAGGTTTAGCGCTGCTCTTACCAACAAAAGTGTGAGTTAAAGAACTCGCCGAGAAAAGAGCTCTGGCGTGGAAAAGAAGAAGACAATTGCGTTTAAATGTAGTCATATTATTAGTAACTAGTAGGTACCATCACTATCGCGAACGCATTCATGTGTGAAGCCCATGTTATGTATCCTCAATCTCCTCAAATAAGCCGATAGAATCAGTCGAGAGAACTATCTCGTCTAAGTCTACCAAGTTTAAGTTCGTTGTCGCCGTCGTCCTCGCTGCTTCAAATTTCAACGCTTCAAGAGCGAATGCAACCACTCGAGCATTTTGTTGACTGTTCTTTTGCGCGGCTGCGAGGTCCGCAAACTGCCGCAAACTTCCGATGCCGGTGTTGCTGTTCGTTGGACGCGAAACGATGCCAAAGCCGTTGTTGTTGTTACAGGAAATTTGTTTTTGTCGAGAGGACGACGAGCTACCATGAAAACTACTGCTATTACTACTACCGCGCGCGGATGAAGACGTTGACGATGATGGTGTTCGCATGAATCGAGCCATGTGACGCGAAACGTTGCTCAACCGGTAAGACATTTCTGTTCTTCTTTTATTCTTTCTTTATATAAAACACGATTTGTGAAGAAGAGAAGAAAGCAGCGGCGGGGGGCGACAAGGAGGAAGACGGCCCCGGCCGAAATTGCCGAAAAAAAAAGCGAAACAAAAAAAAGGAGGAAGGGGCATCTGTCCAAAAACATCCCACAAAAAAAGCGTCTCGAAGAGCGGCTTTGGCTTCACACACACGTACACACACATCTAAACATACGTAATGGTTAAATTTTTGAAAGGTACGAATGATTTGAAGTAGTTATCCGCGGTGTGCGACCGATGGTATTTCTCGCGATGTGCGTAGCGCGCGCCGATTCCGGATGTGTTTTCTTTCGGAAAGAAGCCCTGCTCAAACTGAGCGGGTCTTTTTCTCGGTTCGGAATCGCGCTCTGTGTTGCGGATGGAATCGTCGCAGGGTCGTTTGCGCGGTCAAAATACGCGCTCAAATGCGTTTTGGACCTGATTGCGCGTGCATGTGATCGATTCAACGTTCGCGAGTGCGATAGTTCCGACCACGGCTGTCTACATCTTCTCCTCGATTTGCGGCTCCTCTCGAGTCCTGTCTCTCTCTCTCCCTCTAGAACAGAATTCTCCTTCACTCCTTCCACGGAGATCGCGAGTAGCCTTCTTCTGTATATGAAAGTAAACTGACCCGTTGTCTCTTTTCTTCCTCTCTTTTCATTCGCGCGCAGGCGGTAAAGTTGTCGTTGTCACCAATGGCCGATATGCGGGCAAGAAGGCGGTGATTGTCAAATGCAACGACGAAGGTACTAACGCTCGTCCGTACGGACACGCTTTGGTGTGCGGTTTGAGAACCGTGCCGAGAAAGATCACGAGAAAGATGGACCAAAAGAAGCAAGACAAACGATCTAGATGCAAGACTTTCATCAAGTACATCAACTTGAACCACCTCATGCCGACTCGGTACTCGTTAGATGTTGACTTGAAGGGGGTTGTGACGCCGGATGTCTTGGACGACGCGACCAAGAAAGTTGCGGCGCAAAAGGAGTCTAAAAAGTTGTTCGAGGAGAAGTTCAAGACGGGCAAAAACCGCTGGTTTTTCACTCGATTGGCGTTCTAATTTAATCTTAGCATATTTGGTAATATAACAAAATCTAGTAGAAAAATATTGAAAATCATACTTACAATACACGCGTGTGCTCGAGGAAACAAAAAAGCGGCCGTACTGTTTATGTATTATAATTTTGCAATTCATTACAAACTTTGCCAGACTTTCGAGCGGGCTATGGCAGAGGATGTGAACTTACCTCTCGTTGCTACCGTGCACGTCGAGCTGCCGGTTTTTTCAACGCCTCTAGAAGCCATGCACATGTGCACTGCGGAGATACAAATCATCACGCCAGCCGCATCTGCGTTTGCGTGACTACCAATAACTCTCTCAAAATCATCAGCTAAATCCGAAGTGAGTCGTTCTTGCACTTGCAGACGACTTCCTTGTCTAGACACTATTGCTTGAACTAATTTTCTATCGAGTTCGAGACCCGGAGAGTGCCAGTACGCTACATGAACGACACCATGAAAAGGTAACAAGTGGTGTTCACACGTCGTCGTCAAGAGTAAATCTCGCTCAATCTTAAGTTCGGTGACGTCAGACGTCGATGTGGAACTAAAACACCGCCCAAAAGCAGACGTTGGAGATGACGAGGACGACATCGATGCATTCTGTCGCACCGTCTGCTCTAAAGAAACGTCTCTTCCACAAACCGATTCGCTCATCATGGAAGCATAGTTGAAAGCGCAACGCGCTAGTGAAAAAGGTTCATCAATACTTCTGCATCTCACCACAGATGATGGCATTCTCTTGTGGATATTCTTGCTATTCTTTTTATCGTTTCTTGTTCTATCATTTGCTACGAGTGATGTTGATAAATTAGAAGGCGAAGGCGGAGTTTGTGTTCTACCTTCAAACGAAGTGTATGATGACAGCGAGATATCATCTGCCAAAGCAGAGTTGTTGTCTCGCATGGCAATATCGTCATCAACACACTCGTCATCGTCATCTTCGTCGTCGTCGTCGTCGTCGTCGTCTCCGCTATCAACGAGAAGACTTTCGCTACTAGTGCTAGTTGAAGCTTCGTTGGCTGATTTTAAACCAATCGCTTTGAGAAGTCGAACCGAAGCTTCGAGAGCTTTTTTGGGTGGAGCTTTCAAACGTTCCCGCTCTGACGACGACGTGCTCCTCTGCGAACTGCTTCCCGAAGGTAACAAAGTTTCTTGGATCTTCGCGCGACCCATACCGAGTAACCCTTCGAATTCGGCCCATCTTCCTTCGCAACACTCTTCATCTTCGTAATCTTCCGTATCGTTCGTCATCCCCAAAGGACGATCAAACTTCTCTCCACCTGTGCTCACGCTCAAACATCCGACGCCGTAACGAGTCACATTTCGGGCAGATGACGCACTCGCATCAAGTTTCCTCGGTCCTAATTGCGTGGTTTCCAAAATGACCCCAACGCCCGAAGCGCATGCAACTTCTCCAACGGCTTCCGCAATTTCTCGCGCTAAACCATCTGGATTTTGCATTCTTCGAGCAAACACTTCCGCCACGCGCGCAACTTTACTCAATCCAAGAATGTATCCGTCTTTCGGAACGTAACCTACGTGCAAGACGCCGTAAAAAGGCATCATAGAAGTCGAAGATGTGGAAAATATTGGAACGTCGCGTACTAAAATTACAGACGCGTCTTCGCCTTCTTGTTTTTTGTGTCTTTCTTTTTGTGATTCTACTGCGCTTTCTTCTTCCTCTCCGGTCGAATTTTTTTCCGTCATCGTTATCGGTCTCGAAAGTGTGGGCTCTTGAAATAGCGCGGTACCGAGCGCATCGCGGGCAGTTTTTCCATATCCTTTCATGGCGAACGTCATGGCTTTTGCAACTCTTTTCGGTGTATCCAAGAGGCCTTCCCGCTTGACGTCTTCGCCGAGACCAGAGAGTAAATCTCTCACGCATTCCTCCACGAGGTTCATGCGTCGCTCTCTTGAGACGTCGTCTTCCTCCTCTCCGAGAACGACTCCTCCCTCGCACCCGGTGAGGATGACATCTCCTCTCTCCGCTTCGTCTCGCATGAGCGACGAGGATCTCTCCGAGGAGTTTTTTTCGTCGTCCTCGTACTCTACATCTTCGTCTTCAAAGGCATCGTGGCGCTTCTCCCTTCCTCCGTGGTCCATTTCCACCGCACATTCTTTAGCTCCTGTGAATATCCTCTCGGCGTTCGTCCTCGTCGTCGCCTTCGCTGTCGTCGTTGCCGTCGAAGCCTGGTTGACTCTCGCGGAATCTTTACACTCTTCCATCATCATCGTCGTCGTCGTCGTCGTCGTCGTCGTTGGTGTCGGAAGAGAACGCTAAGTGTGAGGACACCTATTATTTGTTCACTCTTTCGCAAAGAAAAGGAGTTCTCTGCCCACAGCCGCTTCGTGTCGTCGTCTTTTTTCGACCGCAGAGCGAAGGAAGAGATAGCGCAAATCTCGAAGGAAAAAAAAAAGCAAAAAGAGACCGACTTTGGAAAGCTCTTTTTCAATTTCCATCGCGGTGAGTCACGAGAGTTCACAGATTTGGAATACGTCATAACTTTCGCGACGAGACGGACGAGTGAGACGCTCATCCCGAACATCAACCAGAAAACCTTTTATTTCGACGTTTCTTTCTGCGCGCAGCTGAAAGAAAAGCATACGTGAAGTGAGAGTTTTTAGAGAGAAAGAGAGGAAGAGAAGAATTTTGACATCACGCCTTTTTTAAAGCGATAAGCAGAAAAGTGGTCCTTGTGCAGAAATAAATATATACAGAACACAATCATGTCTTCTCAAGCGATCTCTTTTGGATCGAAGACGACGATTGTCGCCTCTTCATCTTCGTTGAGAACGAGTAGTCGCAGAAATGTTAGATCGAACCGAACGACGACGACGAAAGCGCAGCAGCAACAAAGACGAGTCAGCATCGGCTCGAACAGTCATACGTCATCGATGAGAGTGAATTCCTCTTCCGCGTTGAGATCTCGAATCGTCGGTAAATCTTCCACAGACGAGGATGGCTTCTCTGGGACGGTTGTTTTGGACGTCGACGAAGTGCCGGATGAGTGCGATGTGAGAAATCCGGACCCAAAAAAGTGCGAACCAGTACGATTAAAGATCGACGACGTGTGGTACGACGCCAGAGGGTGGGCGAAGGCGCATCCGGGAGGTGAAAGATGGATCCACTTTTTTGACGGTAGAGATGCCACGGATGCCTTCTATGCGTTACACTCGTACGGCCCGAACGGTGCCGACTTAGCCCTTCGAAGACTCAAGAAGTTACCAAAGTGTGACCCGCCGGCGGATACGTCCAAGCTCCCGACGGCGCGACAATACGAAATCTCCATGGGTTTCAGAGAATTTAGAAAGAAGCTCGAAGCTGATGGATTTTTCAAGAGAAACGCAGTCAAGGAAATCTGGGCGTTGTCGCAAGTTGTCGCTTTGTACGGCGTCGGAACCGCTGTCGCGTACTCGCACCCGATTATTGCCACTGTGCTCTTGGCCCTCGGCGCGGTCCAAGCCGGTTGGCTCGGTCACGACTACGTCCACGGCAGAGGCAAATTATGCGATTCCATGAGATACATGCCGACTTTGTTGAACGGCCACTCTGTTGAGTGGTGGACGCAAAAGCACTCCATGCATCACACGTTTACGAACGAAGAGGACATGGACGGTGATGTCATGATGGAACCATTTTTCTATCTCAGACACCCGAAAGAGTCCGGTAGACCAGACTCTCCCTTGCGCAAGTGGCAACACATCTACGGCTACCCTTTGTTGTCCATCATGTACTGGCTCTGGAGATCTCACTCTATCAAAGTTGCGTGGAGAGAAAAGAGGTGGAAGGAAATCATTCTCATTGGTTTGAACTACGTCTGGTTGGCGACGTGCATGCCGTGGCAAGTCGCGATCGGCTCGGTCACGTTGGGCGGTTTTATCGTCGGCTCTTTGGTCAGCGCGACGCATCAATCTGAGGAGATCATGGATGCCTCCAACGCTGGTGAATACGTCGATGGCCAGTTTAGATCTACCAGAGACGCTGAAACTGTATTTGGTCCGCTCGAAACCTGGATCTGGGGCGGTATGGACACGCAACTCGAGCACCACCTCTTCCCAACTATGCCGAGATACAACTATCACAAATTGCGACCGATTTTGAAAGCGTGGGCGAAAGCTCAAGGTATTTTGTACCGATCGAGTCCGTCTACGACTATCATCGCTGATAACTGGAAGCTTCTCGATAGAATCGCTCACCAAGCGTAAGAAAGAAACGCGCCCTTTTGTCGTGTATTTTAAAAAACTTTATAGAGAAGTTGCACAAGAGAGCTTTTCTTGAGAGGAGAGCGACTTATGAAAATTAATATGCTAATACTATAAAACTTATATGAGTTTAGGAATCGAAATCGAATTGCGTAGATGCGATTCGTGCGAGTGCGTGTTGAGTGTGTCTGCGTGAGTGTGTGTGTTTGAGTAGTTTTTTTAAGTGAGTCAACCTATATCATACTACAAAAAATCTAAATACGAGTATAAGAAGACGACCAGATTGCTAAAAAAAAAAATTTTCCAAGTCACACCGACCGACCGACGTGTCACCGTTGAAAGAGAGAGAGTTCGCCTTTTCGCCACAAAAATTCTTTGTGAACGCGCGCGCGCTCGCACTTTTCTTCTTCAAAAGAGAAACCATAATGTTCGCGACACAATCATTAACCAACCAGTTCAGCTCGACGACGACGACGACGAGTTCGTTGACGCGCAAGCAACAAAAGCAATATCTTCGACGTAACCAAATCACGCGCGCGTCTTCTGCCAACGTTGAAAAGGCAAACTCTCCACCACCAACTTCTTCGGCATCCGCACCGACGGCCCCACCGAACCCACCGAAAAAAGAAGATCGCAAAATTGTCAACGGTCAGGACGTTCCATCTTTCGAGGATATTTCCACCGCGCACTTCCGAATCAGTTCAGGTACGTTTCCTCTCTCTTCCTCGTTGTTTTGTTCAGATTAGATTTTTGGATATCCAATTCGTCGAGAGAGAGAGAGATGGGTGCCACTAATCTTTCCTTCCTGAATTTTGCCTTCTTGATTGTTTTTGGGTGCCTGGATCTGGGAAAAAAAGCACTTCTGTTCTGTGTCTGCCATTGTCTGCCTTTTTCGTCCCTCTCAAAAATATAAAATACGAGTGTCTCTTTGAGTGAACGCGCTTCAACGATGAACTGACTGACTCTCACATTATCATCATCATCATCGCGATCACCATTCTCATCGACTTGAAACAAACAGGTGTGGTCCGAACGAGATGCGTGGAGTCTCACGCCATGTCCAAGATCACCGGAAGCAGAATTTTCTTCAAGCACGAGTGGGAGCAACGCACCGGGAGTTTCAAAGAAAGAGGCGCGAGAAACGCTTTGATGTCCTTGTCGGAAGCTCAGAAGAAAAAAGGTGTCGTTGCTGCATCCGCTGGTAACCACGCGTTGGCGTTGGCCTACCACGGCTCTAAACTCGGCATTCCAGTAACGGTTATTATGCCTTCGATTGCCCCGTTGACGAAAATTACCAAGTGCAGAGAGTTGAACGCGAGAGTTATCCTCCACGGCGCGACGATTGCAGACGCCGCAAAGTACGGCAAAGAAGAGTACGAAAAGAAGGAGGGGTTGAAGTATATCAACGGTTTTGATGATTTCGAAATCATCTCTGGTGCGGGCTCAATGGCTTTGGAGATTTTAGAAGACGTCAAAGATGTGGATGCGATTGTCATACCGGTTGGAGGCGCCGGTTTGATCGCCGGTTGCGCTTTGGCCATCAAAACGTTGAAGCCGGATTGTTTAGTCGTTGGCGTTGAAGCCGATCGATGCCAATCCATGAGCGCGGCGTTAAAGGCTGGTAAACCAACGCTCGTTCCCTCCGGAGCTACTTTGGCGGATGGCTTAGCGGTGCCGACCGTGGGACCGCGATCCTTCGAGACGTGCAAAGATTTAATCGACATCATGGTGACCGTTTCAGAGAGAGATATCGCGACTGCGCTTTTGCGATTGGTGGAGTTGGAGAAACTCGTTCAAGAAGGTGCGGGCGCTTCGGGGTTAGCGGGCATTTTGGCAAACAAGATACCGCAATTGAAAGGGAAAACTGTGGCAGTTGCCTTGTGCGGAGGTAACATTGATACGAGCACATTAGGATACTGCATTGAGCGCGGTTTGGTCGCCGATGGGAGACTCATCAAATTTGAAGCCGTTGTGAGTGATCGTCCGGGGGGTATTGCGGGATTGTGCGCGGTCATCGCGGATGCGGGAGCGAGCATAAAGCACATCAACCACGACCGCGCACGTCTTGGCGAAGAAAGTCACTCGGTGTTGGTAACTGTCGAATGCGAGTGCACCGGTCCGGATATGGCGAAGGACTTGATCCAGCGCTTGGACAAGAACTACAAAATGGTCAGCACGAGCATGTTGTAAAAAAGCAAAGATAAAACGAACAAATTGAAGTTGTAATACTTATAATAAATGCGAGAAACGATTTGGAAACGGCGTCTCAAAACAGTAAAATTTACACCCGCGTTTGTTCTCAGTTCAATCATCCAATCATTTTTTTAAAAATCAACAATTACAACACAGAAACATTATAATTATCACACACGATGTCAATCGATGAGAAGAAACGTATGTGTTAATTCATATGTAAGGTTTTGTCTACGTAGTTATCTAGAAGCCAAAAAACCTGTTTTAAAAAAGTGCTCTGATCGAGAATGCGCTCGAAGCAAAACCTCGACCCCGATTTATCTATAGCTTTAACTACTTACACGCCAAAAATCGGATAAAAGTGCGTCATCATCAAATATGTGATGTTTACTTTACGAATTCGTTACCGTCACCCAGACATCTGGGTGATCGAGTGGATAGTACGCCTCGTGGGAAGTTAAGGCGTCGGCCTCGTTGCCTCCGTGCACGTGACCCCCAAATGCGTGGAAAATGCCATTTTTGAACGCAGCTCCGAATCGAAATCTTGCGGTGGGAATCATTTGGCGAACCTCCCAATCGTCGTGAGCAACAAAGTATTCCTCGACATGGTGTGTGGCAAGCTGTGTTGCGCTGTTGTCTGTGGTGTTCGTTTCGCCCCCAATTGCAAGCAAGGAGTTTGTACTTGGATTGGCGACGAGTTGAAAGTCGCCTCTGCTGTGTTTCATTTCCGAGTGCGTCGACGTCCAAACGTCCGTCGACACTTCGAGCGAAAAGAGCGCTGACTGACTCACAAACTTGTATTCGCCGCTCGGGTCGTGCCAGCCTCCTGCGAGATAAATTTTATCTTTCAACGCAGCGCAGGTCACATCACCTCTTGGATCTGGGAGATCGGAAGTTTTGACCCACGCGGTTGACAACGGCCCGTTGAGCTTGTACACCGAGTTTAGTATAGAATAGTCTGCTCCGTAACCACCCATGAGGTAAATAGCGTTGTTGGATCCAGTGGCCGCACAAGCATCTTTAACGACCGATGGTAAGCACCGTTCTCCTGATTCCGTCCTCCACGTGTTAGTGGCGACGTTGTAAACCATCGGACAGAGCTCGTCCTCGTCTTGTCCATATTCGGTGCCATCCGGGGTAACCGCAGAGATACCGCCAAGAACCCAAATTTCAT
>Ga0181558_10000378_pt1 | contig 41657 bp, 36 predicted proteins | sample 011ome_22_FD_133754 | JGI IMG/M metagenome (GOLD analysis project Ga0181558, IMG submission 133754) | Coastal salt marsh microbial communities from the Groves Creek Marsh, Skidaway Island, Georgia - 011507BT metaG (megahit assembly) | ecosystem: Environmental > Aquatic > Marine > Intertidal... | reverse complement strand
TCTGATCTACGACGTGTTTTATGAAACCATCCTGCCGCTGATGGGTTTTGTCGTTTGCCTGTTCGTTTGCTATCGCTGGAAGAAACACAGCATGAATGAGGAAGTGAGCCTGGAGGATGAAAACTTTCATGGCTCCCTGTTGCAAAAATATGTGGGGTTTTCCCTTGGGACATTCATACCGATGATTCTCCTGGCCGTGTTTCTGAATAACGTGTCCAGGATCTATTTTGCCCATAACCTGTTCGGATTCTGACGGGCCAGCCATTGAACCAGGTAGATCAAAGTGCCTTGCTGCCGTATTCCTCAGAGCAGTTATTTGAATTGGTGAATGATATTCAGGCCTATCCGGAATTTATGGATGGCTGCATCAATGCTGAAATTCTTGAGCGAAACCAGGATGAAGTCACGGCAACACTGGAGCTTGGAAAGGCTGGCCTTCGATATTCATTCACTACGCGCAACACACTGGTCCCCGGCGAGAGCATGGTGATGTCGCTTGTCGAAGGACCATTTAAACACTTCGATGCCGCCTGGCATTTCAAGGCCTTAGATCAATCTGCGTGTAAGGTAAGTCTGCACATGGAGTTTGAGTTTTCATCTGGCCTGGTGGATGCAGCGTTAAAACATCTTTTTGAATCCACCAGTCGCAACCTGGTCAATGCAGTTTGCAAAAGAGCTGAGCAGCTTTATGGGTGAAGCTGGTAGAGAAGCAGAAAACATTCGAATTGAAGTCGCCTTTGCGTTACCCGATCGACAGGAAATAATTGAACTGTGGGTCCGGAAAGGCTGCACAGCGAAAGAAGCGATCAAGAATTCTGCTATCCATGAAAAATTTCCGGAGCTCCCTCTTGATGGATTGGCGTGTGGAATTTTTTCCAGGCCGCTCAATGGCAAGGAGATGCCACTGCCTGCTGACTATGTGCTGGAAGAAAATTATCGTGTAGAAATTTACCGGGCCCTTGAGAAAGATCCGAAGCAGGCAAGGTTGGACAGGATTAGGAATAAGAAATAAAAAGCCCTTGGTCTTTCAGGCGTTCAGTGATTTTCTGCTATGAGCTTTACTGAGAGTTTTTACTAAGAGTTTTTACTGCGCAGTTTTTATTGTGCAATTTTTATTGTGCAATAGAAGAGACGTCGTTGTTGTCTTCAGAGGGTTCTGTGGAATTACCAAATTGTTCGTTTTCAGGTGTTTGCTGAAAGTCCCCTGCAAAGTGGGTGAGCTGGTTGTCCTCGAAAAAGACTGTCAGTGTTTCCTGAACTCTTTCTCCGCCACCTGGCTGAAAACTGTATAGATAATCCCAGCGGTCCTGATCGAAGGTATCCCTGATCAGTGGAGTGCCCAGAATAAAGCTGACCTGACGTTTGGTCAGACCAGGACGGAGCTGATCAACCTGGTCCTGTGTCACGATATTGCCCTGGGGAATATTCAGCTTGTAAACGCCGGGGAAGGCAAAGGATGTAACGCTGCCGCATCCGCTCAATAGCAATGCAAAAAGCAGGGTTATTAGTATTTTTGAAGTGTGCAAGTTGTATTCAGTCTTTCACAAGAATTCGGGAGAAGGCATAATAACTGAAACGGCTTTGCCTTGTTAAGTACTACATTTAATAAGGTTAAACCCCGGTTAAGTTGGAAAGCAGGAATTACTATGCCTGGAGAAAATCAGGAACTTCGCAAAGCAGGGCTCAAGGTTACCCTGCCTCGCGTCAAGATAATGCAGATTCTGGAATCAGCTGAAGCCAGGCATATGAGCGCGGAGGATGTATACAAGGCCTTGCGGGATGCCGATGAGGATGTCGGACTGGCCACGGTATATCGCGTACTGACCCAGTTTGAATCTGCCGGTCTTGTAACACGTCATCATTTTGAAGGCGGACATTCAGTCTTTGAAATGACACCTGAAGATCACCATGATCATGTGGTGTGCACCAAGTGCGGTAAGGTGGAGGAGTTTTACGATGAGATCATTGAGCAGCAACAGCAAAAAGCTGCTGAAAAACTTGGCTTCACCATTTCAGACCATTCCCTGTATATCTATGGTCTTTGCGCTGACTGTCAGGAATAGTTCGGTTGGCTGCAAGCCACAAGCGTTAATGCACCTTGCACTCTTTCCTAACTAAATTGGCAAACTGATGGCTAGTGGCTAGTGGCTAGTGGCTAGTGGCTAGTGGCTAGTAGCTCGATCGCATGCTCACGCGACTTTTCTGAAACGTCCTCACCACCCAGCATTCTGGCGATTTCTTCAATGCGCTCCTGTGTATCGAGTTTGGTCAGTTGTGTCGCTGTGGAATCCTTCTCCGACGACTTGCTGACATACAGGTGCTGGTGACCCTGACTGGCAACCTGGGGCTGGTGGGTCACACACAGGACCTGTCCTTTCTCACCAAGATGCCTTAGTAATTCCCCAACGGATCGTGCAACACCGCCGCCGATACCAACATCCACTTCATCAAAAACCAGCGAAGGAATTGCGGAGGTTTGGGCTGTGATGACCTGAATCGCAAGGCTGATTCGGGAAAGCTCACCGCCCGAAGCGATTTTGACCAGTGGCCTGGGCGGCTGGCCAGGATTGGTGCTGACCAGGAATTCAATCCCTTCAAGTCCGCCAGATCGGGGGTCACTGTCACTGTACCGGGTGAGTGCAACACTGAAACTGGCGACTTCCATGCCCAGTTTTTTCAGCTGGCTGTTAATTTCCTTGGCGAGTTTCCTGGATCCCTTGTCACGTGCAACGCTGAGCTTTTCAGCCAGCGCCTGGTAACTGGAAAGGAGCTTGGCCAGTTCCTCTTCCATTAATTCAATCTGGACATCGGCTTCGCTCAGACCAGACAGCTCATCGGCTAATTTCTGGTAATGGCCAGCGAGATCGGAAGGAGCAATATGATGCTTGCGTGCGAGCTGGTGGATAAGGCTCATGCGCTGGTCGATTTCCTCAAGACGCTGAGGGTCTACCTCAACCTGATCGATAGCCATTTTCAGGGCAGAGGAGGCTTCTTCAACCTGTATCAGGGCCGTGTTGAGCATACCGCCAGCTTCATCAGTCTGTTTGCTGGCATAGGGAATATCCTGAAGCAGGCTAATTGCCTTGCTCAGTGATTGCTCGAGATTGAATTCATCGTTTTCACTACACAGATCCAGCACTTGCCTGTTTACCAGTGCAGATTCTTCACCATGGCTGAGCTTTTTATGTTCTTCTTCCAGGGCTTCGAGTTCGTTCTCACCCAGGTCCAGCTCTTCAAGTTCCCGCACCTGGTAGCTCAGTAGTTGGAACTGGGCATTGGATTCTTCAGCCCGGTTTCTGATTTGCTCCAGTTCCTCATTCAACTGTCGCCATTTTGTAGCCAGAGACCGGACTTCCTGGGCTTCTTTCTGAATACCGCAATATTCATCGAGAAGGCGCTGGTGTGTTGATGTTTTCAGCAGCGACTGATGTTCATGCTGGCTATGGATATCAATAAGAATTTCACCCAGGTCCCGCAGATTGTTCAGCGTGGTGGGGTGGCCATTGATGTAAGCCCTGGAGCGGCCATCACGGGTAATCAGCCGGCGCAGAATGCAGGTGTGTTCGTCCTGTTCAAAGTCATTGTCCTTGAGCCAGGCCTGGGCCTGCTTGTTATCCGGTAGCTCAAAGGATGCCGTGATATCAGCTTTTTCTGCCCCTTCACGGATCACATCGCGATCTGCACGATCACCCAGGGTCAGGCCGAGCGCGTCCAGCATGATTGATTTACCCGCACCGGTTTCCCCGGTAATAACAGTCATGCCGGGATCCAGCTCTATGTCGAGCTTGTCGACGATGGCGTAATTACTGATTGAGAGGTGCTGCAGCATGATGAGGATTATAACGGTTTGTTGTTCTGATTTTAGTACAGATTTTGACCGGTTGAAGAAAGAAAAAAGCCATGTATTTCCCTTGATTATCGGGTGCCTGCCCCCATATAGCGATTATTCTGACGCCGTTGTATCGAAATTAGCTGGAGGATGATGATGGCGGGTGAAGACCCAGATAAAGAAATCACTGAAGATGAGGGGCAGGAACAGGTCGCCGATAGCGGAGACTCTCCTGCCGATAATGCTGATAAAGCCAGTGAATCCGACGCTGATAGCGAACTGGATGCCATGATAGCCGAGGCCGTTGAAGCCGCGCTTGCCGAGCAGCAGGATATGGTGCTCAGGGCCAAGGCTGAAGTGCAGAACACCCTGAGAAGGCGTGACCAGGACGTGGAAAAGGCGCACAAGTTTGCCCTCGAGAAAATCGGTGGCGAGCTGATCACCGTGGTGGATAACCTGGAGCGTGCCCTGGAAGCGGTGCCCGATGCCGGGGATGCCACCGTAAAGGCACTCTATGAAGGTGTTGAGCTGACCCTCAAGGGCTTTGTTGAAACACTGAATCGCTTCGATATCGAGCAGCTGGATCCTGAAGGTGAGCCCTTTGATCCACAACAGCATGAGGCCATGTCAATGGTGGAAAACGACGATGTTGAACCCAATACGGTACTGACCGTAATCCAGAAAGGCTACATCCTCAATGGCAGGGTAATCCGCCCGGCCAGGGTCATGGTGTCGAAAGCAACATCGAGTTAGAGATTTGCCCGGCTATTCCAGAGTGAGAAAAATGGAAAAAGCCGTTATTTAACAACCTGTTTCCCTTGAAATATCCGGGACAGGGCCAATATAGAGATTAGACACAAATTCATTGAAAGAGCGCTGCTTGAGTGGCGCAAAAGAAAGTCCGGAGATAGAGACATTATGGGCAAGATAATTGGTATAGACCTTGGTACTACAAATTCATGTGTAGCCGTCATGGAAGGTGGCAAAGCCAAAGTCATCGAAAATGCTGAGGGTGATCGCACGACTCCTTCAATCATCGCCTATACAGAGGATGGCGAGACACTTGTGGGTCAGCCGGCAAAACGCCAGGCGGTAACCAACCCCAGCAACACCCTGTTTGCCATCAAGCGACTGATTGGTCGTCAGTTTGATGACGAGGTGGTTCAGAAAGACATCAAGATGGTGCCTTACAAGATTGTGAAGGCAGACAATGGTGATGCCTGGGTGGAAGCCCATGGTGAAACCATGGCGCCGCCGCAGATTGCTGCACAGATTCTGAAGAAAATGAAAAAGACAGCGGAAGACTACCTGGGTGAAGATGTCAGCGAGGCAGTTGTTACAGTCCCTGCCTATTTCAATGACTCCCAGCGCCAGGCAACCAAGGATGCCGGGAAAATTGCCGGCCTGGATGTTAAACGCATTATTAATGAGCCCACGGCTGCTGCCCTGGCTTATGGCATGGACAAGAAGAGTGGCGATTCCACTATTGCTGTCTATGACCTGGGTGGTGGTACTTTTGATATTTCCATTATTGAAATTGCCGAGACTGATGGTGAGCATTCCTTTGAGGTGCTTTCCACAAACGGCGACACATTCCTGGGTGGTGAGGATTTTGACCTGCGCCTGATTGATTTTCTGGCGGATGAATTCAAGAAAGAATCCGGCATGGATCTGCACAATGATCCTCTGGCCCTTCAGCGTCTGAAAGAGGCGGCTGAAAAAGCCAAGATTGAATTGTCATCTGCCCAGCAGACTGAAGTGAACCTGCCCTACATCACGGCGGATGCCAGTGGGCCGAAACACCTTGTAGTGAAACTGACCCGTTCCAAGCTGGAATCCCTGGTTGAGGAACTGGTTGAACGTACGCTTGATCCGCTCAAAACAGCGATTGCTGATGCAAGTGTCGATGTTTCTGATATTGATGATGTCATCCTTGTCGGTGGTCAGACCCGTATGCCGCTGGTTCAGCAGAAAGTTGCTGAGTTCTTTGGCAAGGAAGCGCGCAAGGATGTGAATCCTGATGAGGCTGTTGCCATGGGTGCTTCAATCCAGGCTGCCGTCCTGGCCGGTGACGTTACTGACGTATTGCTGCTGGACGTGACACCGTTGACCCTGGGTATTGAAACCCTGGGTGGTGTTGCAACGCCATTGATTGAAAAGAACACCACGATCCCATGTAACAAGAAGCAAACTTTCTCCACGGCTGATGACAACCAGACCGCAGTAACTATTCACGTGGTCCAGGGTGAGCGCAAACAGGCTGTCCAGAATAAATCCCTGGGCCGTTTTGACCTGGCGGACATCCCACCGGCTCCACGCGGTATGCCACAGATCGAGGTCAGCTTTGACCTGAATGCCGACGGTATTCTCAATGTGTCTGCAAAAGACCTGGCAACAGGAAAAGAGCAGTCCATTGTGATCAAGGCATCCAGTGGCTTGTCTGACGATGAGATCGACAAGATGGTGCAGGATGCCGAATCCCATGCGGAAGAGGACAAGAAGTTCGAGGAACTGATTACTGCCCGTAACCAGGCAGATGGCCTTGTTCATGCCACCAAGAAGACGCTGACCGAAGCGGAAGACAAGGTCGAAGCGGATGAGAAAGAAAAAATTGAAGCGGCGATCGCGGCATTGGAAGAATCCCTTAAAGGTGACGACCTGGCAGATATCGAAGCCAAGACCAAGGATCTGACTGAAGCGTCTACAGGCCTCGCTCAGCGCATGTATGCTGAAGCAGCTGCTGCACAGGAAGGCGCACCAGGTCCTGAAGGTACCGCTGAAGCAGATGCCGGTGGCAGTGAAGCAGATGATGCTGTTGATGCCGAGTTTGAAGAAGTCAAAGAAGACGAAAAATAAGTTTTCCTGACTTACCTGCGGCGCAAGCCGTAAAGCTTGAATTGAAAAGACTAACGCAGGCCCGGGGCTTACGTTAGTTTTTTCGTTTTCGGAAGAACTATGGATAAAAGAGATTACTACGAAGTACTGGGTGTCGAGCGGGGCGCCGATAGTGCCGAATTAAAAAAGGCCTACCGTCGCATCGCCATGAAAAATCACCCGGATCGTAATCCAGATGATGAGGAGGCCGAAAAGCGCTTCAAGGAAGCCAATGAGGCTTACGAAGTTCTCAGTGACAAGGAAAAAAGAGCAGCCTACGACCAGTTTGGTCATGCTGGTCTCGGCGGCATGGGTGGCGGCGGTGGCGCAGATGCTTCAGGCTTCAGCGACATTTTCGGTGATATTTTTGGTGATATCTTTGGTGGCAGTCGGTCCCGAAGCCATGTCCAGCGCGGCGCAGATCTCAGTTATACCCTGAGTCTGAATCTTGAAGATGCCGTGCGTGGCACGGAAGTCAAAATTCGCATTCCCACCACCACCACATGTGAAACCTGTGATGGTTCCGGTGCCAAGAAAGGGACCACGCCTGAAAACTGTGCCACCTGCAGCGGCATGGGCCATGTGCGCATGCGCCAGGGACCCTTTTCGGTTCAGCAAACCTGTCCCCGTTGCCAGGGTGCAGGAAAAACTATCAAGGATCCCTGTCATATCTGTCATGGTCGCGGCAACGTGGAAGAAACCAAGACTCTGTCAGTCAAGGTACCAGCCGGTGTCGATGATGGTGACAGAATACGCCTGACCGGCGAAGGTGAAGCCGGCATCCATGGCGGTCCTCCTGGTGATCTCTATGTGCAGATGGCTGTCAAGGAGCATCCCATTTTCCAGCGGGACGGCAGTAACCTGTACTGTGAGATTCCTATCACCTTTGTTGATGCGGCCATGGGAGGCGAGCTTGAAGTGCCTACCCTTGAAGGCAAGGTCAAACTGAAAATTCCTACCGAAACTCAGACCGGTAAATTATTCCGTCTGCGCAATAAAGGGGTCACTCCTGTTCGCGGCGGTTCTCCGGGTGATCTGTTGTGCCGGGTTATTGTGGAAACACCTGTCCACCTGACCAAGCGGCAGAAAGAGCTGCTTTCAGAGTTCCAGGAAATCCAGGAAAGCCAGGGAAACAAGCAGTCACCAAGGCGTTCAAGCTGGTTTGATGGTGTTAAAAAGTTCGTTGATGCATTAAAGTCCTAGCCTGGACTTTGAAGAACTCCTCCTTATGAAAAAAATCTGCGTGGCTGGCGTCTCCGGTCGAATGGGAAAAACACTTGTTGAGGCCTTCAGTAATGCTGAGGGTGTCACCCTGGGCGCTGCTACTGAGCGCCCCGGCAGTGAAGCTGTGGGTAAAGAAGTTGGTGCCTTGTGTGGCATGGATACCCTGGGAATCCATGTTTCCGGCAGTCTCGAAGACTGCCTGGGTGATTTTGATGTCCTTGTGGATTTCACCAGTCCGGATGCCACGTTAAAGCATATTGAAATATGCCAGTCCGCAGGCAAGAAAATGATTATTGGTACTACCGGCTTCAGTGAAGAGCAGAAGCAGGTGATTGCAGATGCCAGCAACACTATTGCCATTGTCTTTGCGCCGAACATGAGTATCGGGGTCAATCTCTGCCTGAAACTCATTGAACAGGCCTCCACCATAATTGGTGAAGACAGCGATATCGAGATTATCGAGGCGCATCACAGGCATAAGAAAGATGCCCCTTCCGGCACGGCATTAAAGATGGGCGAAGTGGTTGCCGATACTTTAGGCAGGAAACTGGAGGATGTTGCCGTCTATGGCCGCGAAGGTCAGACAGGTGAGCGTGACAGTAAAACCATTGGCTTTGAAACTATCAGGGCTGGTGACATTGTTGGTGACCATACTGTAATGTTTGCCAGTGAAGGTGAGCGCATAGAGATTACCCACAAATCCAGCAGTCGCATGACCTATGGCAAAGGGGCAGTGCGCGCAGCCCTGTGGCTGGCCGACAAGGACAGTGGCCTGTTTGATATGCAGGATGTTCTTGGTCTTTAAGACACCCTATTCAAAGCAGCCAATCAATTCTTAGTAAGCTGTCCATGCACTTGCGTGCACAAATTCGGCAATTTCCATAATTTGGACACAAAACTGATGATATTTTTTATCATCTTCATGGACAAAGCACACGTGTTTTTAATAGAATATCTATTCAGTATGAAGACACTGAAACGGGCCAAGATGCCTGCCGAACTATCGAGAAGAATTTGAAAAAGCGGAATGGGATTCACCCATTCCGCTTTTTTTTGAGTGCTTTTTGTTTACTGGATGTAAGTTCGTCGAGCAACGGTTTTTCAAAGTCTTTTTCTTTCACTTATGACCAGATTTTTCAGCCGGTATTGTGCGGTTGAAGCTTTTTGCGAGCTGAATTTTGTCTAACCAGAGTTGAAAGCAACTGAAAAACAGGCCTTTTTGCTGAATTGAGGAGATTATTATAAATACAATGCAACACACTCCTGCCATTCTTGCCCTTGAAGATGGTTCCATCTTTGAAGGGGTATCCATTGGTGCTACAGGCCAGACAGCCGGTGAAGTGGTTTTCAATACGGCCATGTCCGGCTACCAGGAAATTCTTACTGATCCTTCCTATGCCCAGCAAATCATCACCTTTACCTATCCTCATATTGGTAATACCGGAATTAACAGCGAGGATAATGAGTCGGAAAAGGTGTGGGCCTCAGGCATGGTTATTCGGGATCTGCCTATGCTGGAAAGCAATTTCAGGAGTGAACAGACGCTCTCTGAATTCCTGGAAGAACAGAACGTTATTGCTATCTGTGATATTGATACGCGCCGGCTGACGCGGCTGTTACGTGATCACGGTCCTCTGAACGGCTGCATTGTCGCCGGTGACGGTGATGCAGAGCAGATGAAGCAGTCTGCTCTTGATGGGGCCGGTGCCTTTCCTGGTTTGGTAGGCATGGACCTGGCCAAAGAGGTCACCTGTGCTGATTCCTACACCTGGACAGAAGGCACCTGGGATCTGAATGATGGACATCAGGAGCCTGCCGGAGAAGGAAAATTCAAGGTGGTGGCCTATGATTTTGGTGTTAAACGAAACATCCTGCGTATGCTCACCGACCGTTCCTGCCAGGTGACCGTGGTCTCAGCCAGGACACCGGCCAGTGAAGTGCTGGCCATGAATCCGGACGGCGTCTTTCTCTCCAATGGTCCCGGTGATCCCGAACCTTGTGATTACGCAATCGAAGCCATTAAGGAAATCCTTGAAACAAAAATCCCGGTATTTGGTATTTGTCTTGGTCATCAGCTTCTGGCCCTGGCCAGTGGTGCGAGTACTGCGAAAATGAAACTGGGCCACCATGGCGCCAACCACCCGGTGCAGGAGATTGAATCAGGCAAGGTATTTATCACCAGCCAGAACCATGGTTTTGCTGTTGATGAAGAGAGCCTTCCTGACAATGTTACAGCGACCCATAAATCCTTGTTTGATGGTTCGCTACAGGGCATTCACCTGACAGATAAACCAGCGTTCGGTTTCCAGGGCCATCCTGAAGCCAGCCCAGGTCCTCATGATATTGCTCCTGTGTTTGATCACTTTATTGAACTTATAGAAGAAAGAAAAAAAGAAAAAAGATAAACAGAACAGAGCTAAACAGAACAGAATTAAGTAAAACTATTACAGGTAAGAATTAGTCGCCCTTATGCCAAAAAGAACAGATATAGAAAGTATATTGATCATCGGTGCCGGCCCCATTGTGATTGGGCAGGCCTGTGAATTTGATTATTCCGGTGCCCAGGCCTGTCAGGCACTGCGTGAAGAGGGTTACCGTGTCATCCTGGTGAACTCTAACCCGGCCACCATCATGACAGATCCCGGTATGGCAGATGCTACCTATATAGAACCCGTAGAGTGGCGCACCGTCGAAAAGATTATTGCAAAGGAAAGGCCTGATGCCATTCTGCCAACCATGGGCGGACAGACCGGGCTCAACTGTGCCCTGGACCTGGATCGACTGGGTATCCTGGAAAAATACGATGTCGAGCTCATCGGAGCCAAGAAACAGGCAATAGACAAGGCGGAAGACCGTGAGCTTTTTGACAAAGCCATGGAGTCCATCGGTCTTGAAACACCAAAACATGAATTTGCCCATAACCTTGAAGAAGCATACGAGGCAATGGAGAAACTTGGCTTCCCCTGCATTATTAGGCCGTCTTTCACCATGGGCGGATCCGGTGGTGGTATTGCCTATAACAAGGAAGAGTTCGAGGAAATCTGCAAACGTGGTCTTGACCTGTCACCGACCAACGAAATTCTGATTGATGAATCCCTGATCGGTTGGAAAGAATACGAACTGGAAGTTGTCCGCGACAAAAATGACAACTGCATTATTGTCTGCAGCATTGAAAACTTTGATGCCATGGGTATTCACACCGGCGATTCAATTACGGTGGCACCGGCTCAGACTCTGACTGACAAGGAATACCAGATCATGCGTAACGCATCGATCGCGGTGTTGAGGGAAATCGGTGTCGAAACGGGTGGCTCCAATGTGCAGTTTGGCGTGAATCCAAAAGACGGGCGCCTGGTAGTCATTGAGATGAATCCCAGGGTGTCCAGGTCTTCTGCGCTGGCATCCAAGGCCACAGGATTTCCCATTGCCCGTGTCGCTGCCAAACTGGCAGTGGGCTTTACCCTTGATGAGCTGAGTAACGAAATAACCGGCGGTGTTACACCGGCTTCCTTTGAGCCCACGCTGGATTATTTTGTTACCAAGATTCCACGTTTTACCTTTGAGAAATTTCCACAGGCACCGGACCGACTGACCACGCAGATGAAATCTGTCGGAGAAGTGATGGCTATCGGCCGCACATTCCAGGAATCATTTCAGAAAGCCCTGCGCGGTATGGAAATTGGTATCAGTGGATTTGATCCAATTCTTGATGTTGAAGCCAGTAATGCACAGGAAGTCCTGCTGCGTGAATTGAAAGACCCCGGCTGCGATCGGATTCGCTATATCGGTGATGCTTTCCGCCTTGGTATGTCGGTCGATGAACTGTTTGAGCATACCCATGTTGACCGCTGGTACCTGATCCAGGTTGAAGACATTATCAAGGAAGAACTGGCACTTGCTTCGCAGAGCCTGGATGATCTTGATCGTGACAGGATCTATGGCCTTAAACGAAAAGGCTTTTCTGATGAGCGCCTGGCAGCTGTTATGGGTGTTACTGAAAGTGAGGTCAGGGAAAAAAGACACAGCTTTGATATTCATCCTGTCTACAAGCGTGTAGATACCTGTGCGGCAGAATTCCGTTCCACGACAGCCTACATGTACTCCAGTTATGAAGAGGAATGTGAAGCTGAAGTTAGTGACCGCAAAAAAATAATCGTGCTAGGTGGAGGGCCGAACAGGATCGGACAGGGTATCGAATTTGATTACTGCTGTGTTCATGCCGCATTGGCCATGCGCGAAGAAGGCTATGAAGCCATCATGGTTAACTGTAACCCGGAAACCGTTTCAACCGATTTCAATATTAGTGACCGATTGTATTTTGAACCTGTCACTTTGGAAGACGTGCTGGAAATTGTTCATATCGAGAAGCCTGATGGTGTCATTGTCCAGTTTGGCGGGCAAACTCCTCTCAAGCTGGTGACTCATCTTGAAAAGCTGGGTGTACCGATTATCGGGACAACTGCAGATGCCATTGACCGTGCCGAGGATCGCGAACGTTTCCAGAGCATGATCAACAAGCTTGAACTTAAGCAGCCGCCTAACAATACAGTGCGCAGTCTCGACGAAGCAGTAAACGAAGCAGAAAAAATTGGTTATCCACTGGTTGTCCGTCCTTCCTATGTACTGGGTGGACGCGCAATGGAAATTGTATACAACGAAGCTGAGCTGAAACGGTATATCAACAGTGCAGTTGATGTATCCAATGAAAGCCCGGTGTTGCTCGATCACTACCTGAACTCTGCAATAGAAATGGATGTGGATGTGGTCAGTGATGGTAAGCAGGTAATTGTTGGTTCAATTATGCAGCATATTGAGCAGGCCGGTGTACATTCAGGCGACTCTGCGTGTTCATTACCACCTTACAGTTTGCCTGCTGAAATCCAGGACAAGATTCGCCAACAATGCATTGAGCTGGCAATAGAACTTGAAGTGGTTGGATTGATGAATGCGCAGCTGGCTTACCAGGATGGTGAGGTATACATTATTGAGGTGAATCCACGTGCGTCCAGAACAGTGCCATTTGTGTCCAAGTGTATCGGTACATCGCTGGCAAAAATTGCTGCCAAGTGCATGGTTGGAATATCTCTGAAATCCCAGGGCTTTACCAAGGAAGTGATTCCTTCCTTTTTTGCGGTGAAGGAGGCTATCTTCCCCTTCAATAAATTCCCGGGTGTCGATCCGATCCTTGGGCCGGAGATGAAATCTACCGGTGAGGTTATGGGCACTGGCGAGACTTTTGCCGAGGCGTATTACAAGTCACAGGGTCTGGGTGAGCTGAACATCCCGCTGGATGGAAAAGCCTTTATCAGTGTTCGTGAGGCTGACAAGGACGCGCTGCCAGAACTGGCAAAAAATTATCATGACCTTGGATTCTCTCTTGTTGCAACCAAGGGTACGGCCAAGGTGATCAGCGATGCCGGTATTCCTGTTGAGGCAGTCAACAAGGTAATGGAAGGCAGGCCGCATATCGTGGATATGTTGAAAAATGATGAGATAGACCTTATCGTAAACACTACGGAAGGGCGTCAGGCAATCGCCGACTCAGCCACTATCCGCAGCACGGCCTTGCGTCATGGCGTCTACTGCACCACTACCATAGCCAGTGCCAAAGCAGTCTACGAGGCATTGATCTTTGGTGGTGAAACCTCAGTAAACAGTCTGCAGCATCTGCATGCTGAACAGGGATCCTGATAAAAACTATTCAGGCTTGCCCGTTAATTCAACGAACAATTCAGGACAGGTAATGCGTTATGCGTAAAGTACCGATGACAATTGATGGTGCAGAACGACTCCGGGAAGAGCTCACTGAGCTCAAGACTGTGCAGCGACCGAAAATCACACAGGCCATCGCCGAGGCCAGGGAGCATGGAGACCTGAAAGAAAATGCGGAATACCATGCTGCCCGTGAGCAGCAGAGTTTCTGTGAAGGACGTATCAAGGAAATTGAAGGCAAGCTGGCGGATTCTGAAATTATTGATATCCGCACTATACCTGCCACCGGGAAGGTCATTTTTGGCACAACGGTGACGCTATACAATCTTGATACTGAAAAGTCAGTGACTTACCAGATTGTTGGCGAGGACGAAGCTGATGTAAAAAATGCCAAGATTTCAGTCGGCTCACCAATCTCCAGGGCCATGATGGGTAAGGAAGAAGGCGATGAAATTACTGTACAGGCTCCGGGTGGAGATGTGTCCTACGAAATTGAAAAAGTAGAGCACCTGTAGGTGGTTATTGAAAGTTAAAAGGGAAATACCCCTCAGCTTTTAGCCTTCAGCCTTTAACCTGATCCGAATATCGTTGAATATTGGAAAGGTGTGCCTTCAGTTGATCTGCCTTTCTATAGATCAAGGCTATCTTTCCAATCACCTGAACCAGCTCCGCGCCACTGATTTTGCAGATTTCATCAATCACCGCCCGTTTTGAGTCCCTGTCTTCAGTGACTACCCTGACCTTGATGAGTTCGTGATCCGAAAGGGCGCGGTCAATCTCAGCCAGAACATTATCTGAAAGGCTGTTGGCTACAATCACAACGGGATTGAGGTGATGACCTATACTGCGATAGCGGCGCAGGGTTTTATTATCAAGAGGCATTGGTGCAACCCGTGTAGTCTGTCCTGGAAGGGATGAACTGCTTGTGTCAAAAGGGCTGTGCATTCTACAGTATATTTTTTCAATTAAAAGGAAGCTCATTTTAGTTTTGGCAAAGTCAAAGAGCAGTAAGAACTGGTTAAAAGAGCATGAAGATGATCTCTGGGTGAAACGTGCCAGGGAAGAAGGATATCGTTCCAGGGCCAGTTTCAAACTGCTGGAAATCCAGGATTCGGACAAGCTCATCAAGCCTGGAATGACCGTGGTGGATCTCGGATCTGCGCCGGGAGGATGGTCACAGGTGGCCATCAAGCTCGTGGAACGCAAAGGAAAGGTCATTGCGTCCGATATATTACCGATGGAGGCAATTCCCGGAGTGGACTTTATCCAGGGAGATTTCACGGAAGAGAACTGTCTCAAAGATATACTGGCTCTGGTGAATGATAATGCTGAAACGGCCGGTGTAGACCTTGTTATTTCTGACATGGCCCCCAATTTAAGTGGTATGGCGGCAATTGATCAGCCCAGGTCCATGTACCTGGTTGAACTGGCCCTGGATTTTGCCCGTAATACCCTTAAAGCCGGTGGTTGCCTACTTTCCAAGGTATTCCAGGGCGAGGGCTATGAAGCATTGCTGAATGAATTGAAACAGGATTTCAGCCAGGTAATTGTCAGAAAACCCGGGGCTTCCAGGGCAAGATCAAGGGAAGTGTACTTGCTGGCGAAGGGCTTTAAACCCTGAAAACCTTGAATTTGCTGGGTTTATAGGCTTAACAAGGCCTTAGATTTATTAGGTGCTGCAGGGGTTTTATGCAAAAATTGACTCCCTGATCCGGTCATTTCCTGGACTGATTCTGTTCTGGTCCTGATCTGGCAAGAATTTTGCAGTTTTTTAGAAAGCGAATAAAGCGTATATAGAGGTACAAGCCGTTGAATGACATGGCAAAAAATTTACTCCTCTGGATGATTATTGCGGCAGTCCTGCTGACTGTATTCAATAATTTCAACCAGCCTACCAGTGCCGAGCAACTGGATTATTCTGAATTTATTCGGGAAATTCAGCAGGGTAATGTTACTGAGGTCACTATCAGTGGCGTTAACATTGTCGGCTTGAAAAACAACGGTACACGTTTCAACACTATCCGGCCGTATCTCGATGACCCCAAATTGATTGATGACCTCTTGTCGCATAATGTGCGTGTTCGAGGCCAGGAACCCGAGCAGCAAAGTATTTGGACACAACTGCTAGTCGCCTCATTCCCAATCCTCATTATCATTGCGGTGTTCATGTTTTTCATGCGGCAGATGCAAGGTGGTGGTGTCGGCGGTAAGGGTGGCCCCATGGCCTTCGGCAAGAGCAAGGCCAAGATGCTCAGCGAAGACCAGGTAAAAGTGACATTTGCTGATGTTGCCGGTGTCGATGAGGCCAAGGAAGATGTAAAAGAACTGGTGGATTTCCTGCGTGAGCCGGATAAATTCCAGCGCCTTGGTGGACGTATTCCCCGTGGCATTCTCATGGTGGGTCAGCCAGGTACCGGTAAGACATTGCTGGCCAAGGCGATTGCCGGTGAGGCAAAAGTGCCGTTTTTCTCCATTTCCGGTTCTGACTTCGTAGAAATGTTTGTGGGTGTTGGTGCGTCTCGTGTACGTGACATGTTTGACCAGGCCAAGAAACAGTCTCCCTGTATTATTTTTATCGACGAGATTGATGCCGTGGGCCGCCATCGTGGTGCCGGTGTCGGTGGTGGACATGATGAGCGCGAGCAGACGCTGAACCAGCTGCTGGTTGAAATGGATGGTTTTGAAGGGAATGAAGGTGTCATCGTTATAGCTGCCACCAACAGACCGGATGTACTTGATCCCGCATTATTGCGTCCAGGACGTTTTGACCGTCAGGTCGTTGTCGGACTTCCCGATATTCGCGGCAGGGAGCAGATCCTTAAAGTGCATATGCGCAAAGTCCCAATTTCGGAGGGTGTTGACGAAGCTGTACTGGCCCGTGCCACTCCCGGTTTCTCCGGTGCTGATCTTGCCAACCTGGTAAATGAAGCTGCCCTTTTTGCAGCTCGTGCCAGCAAGAAGCGCGTTAACATGGAAGAATTTGAGAAGGCCAAAGACAAGATCATGATGGGTGCTGAACGCAAATCCATGGTGATGTCTGACAAGGAAAAACTGAACACGGCCTACCATGAAGCGGGTCACGCTATTGTTGGCAGAATGGTGCCAGAGCATGACCCTGTCTATAAAGTCAGTATTATTCCAAGGGGCAGGGCGCTTGGCGTCACCATGTTCCTGCCGGAAGAGGATCGTTACAGTCACAGTAAGCAAAGTATTCTCAGCCAGATCTGTTCCTTGTACGGTGGTCGTATTGCCGAGGAAATGACACTGGGAGCTGAAGGCGTGACTACGGGTGCCTCCAATGATATTCAGCGTGCCACGCAAATGGCTCATAACATGGTAAAGAAATGGGGCCTGTCAGAGCGTCTGGGTCCATTGCAGTATGATGATGAGGCTGATGAAGTATTTCTGGGCCGTTCTGCAGCAGGTCAGAGCAAGGTTCTCTCTTCTGATACCACTAAGGCAATCGATGAAGAAGTGCGCAGTATTATTGATAACTGTTATGACAGGGCCAAGACAATTCTTGAAGAAAACAGGGACAAGCTTGAAGCCATGAAAGATGCCCTGATGGAGTGGGAAACCATTGATGCTGCCCAGATAGACGACATCATGGAGGGTAAGAAACCCAGGCCGCCTTCAGGCTGGCACGATGATGATTATGGTTCGGGCACACCCGTGACTGAGGAACCTGTATCAAAGCAGGAGTCCGATGAAAGCAAGGATACAAAGAAACCCATTGGTGGCCCTGCAGGAGAGCATTAATAGTTCTTTGTAAAGCCATAAAAAATACCCGGACAAGGAGCTCTGCTGAGCTCCTTTTTCGTTTATAAAACACGCCAATAATATTTCAGCACCATCCTCACATGAATACTCCAGCTTCTCATTTCGACTTTGCAGGCAAATCCCTGGATCTTTCCATCTCACACGTTATGGGTATTCTCAATATAACGCCGGATTCCTTTTCTGATGGTGGTGAACTTTTATCCGATGCCGGTAAAGTGAATTTTTCCGATGTAATGAAAAGGGCTGAAGCCATGGTCAGGGCCGGGGCTGCAATACTTGATGTTGGGGGTGAGTCCACCAGGCCAGGTGCAAAAGGCATATCCAGTGAAGAGGAAATCAATCGTGTGATGCCGGTTATGGAAAGGCTGCGTGAAAGTTTTGATGTAGTGCTCTCTGCTGACACAAGTAATCCGGATGTGATCAGCTTGTGCCGTGATGCAGGTGTGGGCCTGATCAATGATGTCCGTGCATTGTCGAGAGAGGGTGCGCTGGAAGCGGCAGCGCAGTCTGGTTTACCCGTTTGTCTGATGCATATGCAGGGTACGCCTGAAAATATGCAGGCTGATCCTGTCTACGACGATGTGGTCAACGATATTTCAAATTACCTGGAAGCAAGGGTGAATGCCTGTATCAAGTCAGGGATTGGCAAAGAAAAAATTCTCCTTGATCCTGGTTTTGGCTTTGGGAAAACCCTTGAACATAACCTCGAACTTCTAAGCAGACTTGGTGAGCTGCAGCGGTTAGAATTGCCTTTGTTGATAGGAATTTCCAGAAAAAGAATGATTGGCTTGATAACCGGGCGACGTGAAAAAGATCGCCTCAGTGGTGGTCTGGGAGCGGCGGTAGTCGGTGTGATGAATGGGGCCAGGATTGTGCGGACTCATGATGTAGCTGAAACAGTCGATGCCCTGAAAGTCTGCAATGAAGTGCTCAAACTTTCATGAGCATTACTGAACTTTACAGTGCCTGCAATACTCAAATAATAAACGGTAATTCTAAAAGCATATGAGTAAGAAATTTTTTGGTACAGACGGTATTCGCGGAGAAGTTGGCACCTATCCGATCACGCCTGATTTTATGCTGAAACTTGGCTGGGCGACGGGAAAGGTTTTTGCCAGTAAAGGTGATGGTAAAATTCTGATCGGCAAGGACACCCGTATATCAGGCTATATGTTTGAGTCTGCACTTGAAGCCGGGCTGACTTCTGCCGGTATGGATATCAATCTGCTTGGCCCTATGCCAACCCCGGCAGTGGCATACCTGACCAGGACTTTTCAGGCCCAGGCCGGCATAGTGATCAGCGCATCCCATAATGGCTTTCAGGATAATGGAATCAAGTTTTTCTCTGCTGAAGGGACGAAGCTGCCCGATGAAGTGGAACTGGCTATTGAAGACGAGATGGAGAAAGCGCTTTCCACTGTAGACTCCGGAGAAATAGGCAAGGCTTCCCGCATCGTTGATGCCTCCGGTCGTTATATCGAATTTTGTAAAAGTACCGTACCTGGCAATCTCAGCCTGAAAGGATTAACTATCGTTCTGGATTGTGCCAATGGCGCGACCTATCACGTTGCCCCGAATGTATTCAGAGAGCTGGGTGCAAAGGTTATTACGATTGGAACAGAACCGGATGGCCTGAATATCAATGATGAATGCGGCTCAACCAAACCGGAAAAGCTGGCAGCAAAGGTAAAGGAAGAGAAGGCTGATCTGGGTATTGCTTTTGATGGCGATGGAGACAGGGTGGCTATGGTCGATCACAAGGGTGAGATCCTGGATGGCGATGAACTGCTGTATATCATTGCCCGTTACAAGCTCGGCAAGTTGGGACTGAAAGACCAGGGCATTATTGGCACCGTGATGAGTAACCTTGGTCTTGAGATTGCCCTGAAGGAATTGGATATTCCGTTTCGGCGGACCAAGGTCGGCGACCGTTATGTGATGTCCGAACTGCTGACCAGAAAATGGCTTTTCGGTGGGGAGTCATCCGGCCATATTATTTGCCTGGACAGCACATCGACCGGTGATGGCATCATATCTGCCCTGCAGGTGCTGACAGCCACCCAGGTGTTGGGAGAAAGCCTGTTTGATCTTAAGTCGGGCATGACCAAGTTTCCGCAAACCATGATTAATGTCAGGATCAGTGACAAAAAGGCGCTTGAGGATAATGCTGTCATCAGGGCTTCTGTGGAGAAAGCGGAAGCCGAGTTGGGTAATACAGGGCGGGTACTGCTGCGGCCCTCAGGAACTGAGCCTGTTGTCAGAGTCATGGTGGAAGGGGAAAACGAATCCCAGGTCAATAAACTGGCTTCACAGATATCCGAAGTGGTAGCTGCTGAAATGGAAAAAAATGTCGCCTGAAGGGAAGATGGCCTGCTATATCAGCTGAAGCCCTAACCCCCTGATTTTCTTGCGTTCCGGACACTTGCTTTCTTGCAAGTAACCCTCATCTCCGTTAGTATTGCTGCCCATTTTTGGCGGGGTAATTCCCGTACACCCAGGGTTATGAATGCGTAAAGGTCTGGTTGCAGCAAACTGGAAAATGCATGGGCAAAGGCAAAGTAATGCCGACCTGCTCGATGCCCTGACCACTGGGCTTAAAGAAAGCCCGGGAGTAGAAGTTCTGGTTTGCCCGCCTTCTGTTTACCTGGACCAGGTATCTACTAGGCTGGAAAACAACAAGATCATGCTGGGTGCCCAGAATGTGCACTCGCAGGAATCCGGCGCATTTACCGGGGAATTATCTGCTCCCATGTTGCGAGATGTGGGATGTGAATTTGTCATTATCGGGCACTCGGAAAGAAGAGAGCTCTTTGGAGAAAGTGACAGCTTTATTGCTGAGAAGTTTTCGGCAGTACAGGAAGCAGGCCTGGTGCCTATCCTTTGTATTGGTGAGACTCAGCAGCAGCGAGAAGCCGGGGAAACAGAAGTTACGGTGTTGAGACAACTTGATGCTGTTCTTGAGCATGCCGGTGTAGAAGAATTTAAAAATGCTGTCATTGCCTATGAGCCTGTCTGGGCAATAGGTACAGGACTGACAGCGACACCTGAACAGGCGCAGGAAGTACATGCGCTAATTAGGGGCAGGCTGGCTGAGCAGAGTGAAGAGGTTGCTCAGAAAATACGGATACTTTACGGCGGCAGTGTCAAAGGCGCCAACGCAGCAGAGCTATTTGCCCAGACAGATATAGATGGCGGCCTTGTTGGTGGTGCATCACTTGTAGCTGAAGATTTTTTGAAAATTTGTACGAGTTATAACAGTTAACCAGCGTTGAAAGACAGCCTGGTCTCAAAGAGAAGATTATGGAATCACTGATTATTTTTGTTCACGTCATTGCAGCTATTGCCATTACCGGCCTGGTCCTCATCCAGCAGGGTAAGGGAGCTGACATGGGTGCTTCTTTTGGTAGTGGAGCGTCACAAACCCTGTTTGGCAGTTCAGGAAGCGGTAATGCATTGACTAAATCCACAACCATCATGGCAGTTATCTTTTTCGTGACCAGTCTTGGTCTTGCGATTCTTGCCAGGCAGCAGGCAAGCCTGAGTGTGGATGATAGCGGTTTGATTGAAAACCTGGATGTAATATCCACTCAACCTGCTGTCCAATCAGCAGATGAAGATTTGCCCGTCGCAATGGAGCAAATTATTGATGAAATTCCTGAAGTAGCTGCAGAAATCGAAGGTGATATTCCTGTAGTTGACGCTGAAAGTGCAGGAGAACCAACAGAATAAGCCGAAGTGGTGGAATTGGTAGACACGCTATCTTGAGGGGGTAGTGACCTACGGTCGTGCCGGTTCAAGTCCGGCCTTCGGCACCAAATACCCTTTTAAAAATCCCTGAACCTGGCGGTTCAGGGTTTTTTAAAAGGTATATATAGTTTGCCGGAACGCGCAGAGCGTTCCTGAATCACAATGGTTAGAGAGTTTAACCTCGAAGACTTAAAGGTAAACAAATAGCTTACACACAGTAGGCTGGAGCCTCCAGGCTCCTTGCTCAAAACCACAGTGATTTATAAAAGTTTTGGTTTAAAGCTGAATAAGTATGTGTATATGGGGATTAGCCCGAAGCCCACGAATTATCAGGCTTTCAGGCATATATCCTTGACCAATACAGGAAGGGCACCTATAATTCCCGGCCTTTCCTGATTAGGGAAAGATTGAGTTGTTGCGGGGTGGAGCAGTCTGGCAGTTTGTCGGGCTCCCAATACGTAAAGAGCCCGAAGGTCGAACGACCGAAAGCTCATACAATAGTCAGTTAGGTTAGGTGCGGGGTGGAGCAGTCTGGCAGCTCGTCGGGCTCATAACCCGAAGGTCGTAGGTTCAAATCCTGCCCCCGCTACCAATCTGGTTTTATTTACCAGGTTTTGAAAGTCAGCAGACAGGACTTTCCCTAATAGGACTTTCCAGAAGCCCCATTTTTGGGGCTTTTTGTTAAGTGATGGAAACTATTGTAATTTCTATAGTAGTAGTTGGAAGTGGGCCTTGAGCCCATTTTTTATTTAGCCGGAATGTGAATTGAAATGAGCAGGCGAACAACAGAGCTGAACGAGATGTTGGAACCTGCTATCAATGCTCTTGGTTATACCCTTTGGGGAATTGAATATGTTCCCCAGGGAAAGCACTCTTTTCTTCGTGTTTATATCGACAAAGAAGGAGGAGTGAATATCGAGGACTGCGCCCAAGCAAGTCGGCAAATCAGCAGTATTCTCGATGTAGAGGATCCAATCAGTGGTGAATACACACTGGAAGTTTCCTCTCCAGGAATTGACAGGATGTTGTTTAATCTTGATCAGTTCAGGGAATACCTGGGATGGCATATAAATCTCAGGCTGACAGAGAATTTTGAAGGTAGACGAAAATTTACTGGTCAGTTGAAAGACATCGTTGATGATGAAGTGGTACTGATCATTGGAGATGAGGAATATACGATTCCTTACGAGCTAGTTGAAAAGGCGAACCTTGAAAGCAGGGTTTAGGAAAAAACCAGTTACAGATTATAGAGTGAGTCTCTTAAAAAGAGAGCGTTAAAGGTAGCAACACAATGATGAACAAAGAAATTTTAATGGTGGCTGATGCAGTCTCCAATGAAAAAGGCGTCTCCAGAGACGTGATTTTCAGTGCAATTGAATCTGCACTGGCTTCTGCCACCAAGAAACGCTACGTGGAAGAAGAAATCGATTGCGAAGTCATTATTGATAAAGAAACGGGCGATTATGAGACCTACAGGGTCTGGACTGTTGTGCCTGATGATGAGCTGGCTTTGCTTGGTTCCCAGTTCACAATCGAAGAGGCCCATGAAAAAGATACAAATCTGCAGCCAGGTGATGTTTACCGGGAAAAAGTCGAGAATGTTGAGTTTGGCCGTATTGCTGCCCAGACTGCAAAGCAGGTTATCGTGCAGAAGGTTCGAGAGGCCGAAAGGGAAATCGTTGTTGCTGAGTATGAAGACAAGGTAGGTGAGCTTGTTTCAGGTACAGTCAAGAAAGTGACTCGTGATAACGTCATTGTAGATCTTGGCAATAATGCTGAAGGACTTTTGCCCCGTGAAAATCTTATTCCAAGGGAAACGTTCAGAATCAATGACAGGCTGCGTGCTTTGTTGCTGGAAGTCAGAACTGAATTGCGCGGTCCGCAGTTATTGCTGAGTCGTACTGATCCGGCGATGCTCGTCGAGTTGTTTAAAATTGAAGTCCCGGAAATTTCTGAGGAAATTATTGAGATTAAAGGCGCGGCCAGGGATCCTGGTTCTCGTGCCAAGCTGGCTGTTAAAACCAATGATGGGCGTATTGACCCCGTTGGTGCCTGTGTAGGCATGCGTGGTTCACGTGTTCAGGTGGTTTCCAACGAATTGGCCAATGAGCGCATTGATATCATTCTCTGGGATGACAATCCTGCCCAGATGGTTATTAACTCCATGGCTCCGGCTGAGGTGGCATCGATTGTTGTTGATGAAGATACGCACACAATGGATGTGGCCGTTGAAGAAGATAACCTGGCACAGGCTATCGGTCGTAATGGTCAGAATGTTCGTCTGAGCAGTGAGCTTACCGGGTGGACTATCAATGTCATGAGCGAAGAAAGCGCTGCAGAGAAATTGCAGACTGAATCGGCAGGTACCATCAAGGCCTTCATGGAAGCCCTGGACGTTGATGATGATGTAGCTGAAATCCTTGTTCAGGAAGGTTTTGCCAGCCTGGAAGAAATCGCCTATGTACCGCTTGAGGAGATATCCTCAATACAGGATTTTGATGAAGAAATTGCCAATGAGCTTCGCTCAAGAGCAAAAGATGCATTGCTTACAAGAGCCATTGCTTCAGAAGAGAATATCAGCAAGGCAGGTATCAAGGATGACCTTCTGAACATGGAAGGTATGGATAATGAACTTGCCCTGGCAATGTCAGGGATTAATGTTCTCTCCATGGAAGATTTGGCTGAACAGTCCATTGATGAGTTGATGGAACTGGAAGGCATGACAGAAGAAAAAGCAGGTGAACTCATCATGACAGCCAGGGCGCCCTGGTTTGCTGATGAAGAAGATGAAGCAAGTGAAGGAGAGGAAGGTCAGGAGACTGAAGCTTCCAAGGAAGACTCCTGATTGAACAGGATCTTTGATTAACAAATTCACTAGCAGAAATAGTCGGAGAGTTGAATGGCAGATGTAACGATCAGTGAACTGGCCAAAATGGTCGGGGTTCCGGAAGACCGCTTACTTGAGCAAGTCAAGGAAGCCGGCCTGTCGCAGGAAAAAGCTGATGACACAATGACCAACGATGAGCGTGCGACTCTCCTTCAGTATTTGAAGAGCAGACATGGTGAGGATACCTCAGCTGGTGTTACACCACGTCGTATTACCCTGAAGCGAAAGACTGTAGAGACACTGAAGTCATCTGATAACCAGGGGCGCAGTAAAGCTGTCAATGTTGAAGTGCGTAAAAAACGTACCTATGTAAAACGTAGTGTTGAAGAAGCGCAGCTTGAAGCTGAGCGCAAAGAGGCCGAAAAAAGAGAAAGGGAAGAGCAGGAAAGGAAAGAGCAGGAAGCGCTTGAAAAGGCCAGGCAGGCTGATGCTGCTGCGAAAAGTGAAACGGCCGATAAAAAGGAAGATTCCGGTAAATCTACTTTCAGCCTGAAACGACCAATACCTGAAGTCCCTGTTGAAGAAACAACAGAGCAAGGCAAGGGATATAAAAAAGGTGCGACACGAAAAGACAGTCTTCGTGACGACACAGCCAGCAAGGATAAAAAGAAAGGTGGTTTGCGCAGGCGTGACCAGGGCGAGGCCAAGAAATTTCAGCCCATCCGTTCAAGTGATGATTTTATCCTCGATGAAGATGAAGAGTTTGATGATAGTGCACGCAGGCGTGGCCGTCGCAAGCTGAGCCAGGGTCAGAAAGAACACAAATTCGAAAAGCCCACAGAATTTATTGCAAAAGTGATTGAAGTTCCCGAAGCCATCACTGTGGGTGACCTGGCACAACGCATGTCTCTGAAAAGTGGCGAGCTGATCAAAACATTGATGGGTATGGGCGTTATGGCAACGCTTAACCATGTACTCGACCAGGATACTTCCACCCTGCTTGTTGAGGAGTTGGGCCACAAGGTCAAATTGGTTTCTGATGATGCAATTGAGGAAGATCTTGCAGAATCTGTGAAGTACGACGGTGAAGAAGTTTCAAGAGCACCTGTTGTCACAGTGATGGGTCATGTTGACCATGGTAAGACTTCGCTGCTGGATTACATTCGTAAATCTTCTGTCACAGAAGGTGAAGCGGGTGGTATTACACAGCATATCGGTGCTTATCACGTCGATACTGAACACGGCATGATTACTTTCCTGGATACACCAGGCCATGCTGCTTTTAGTGCCATGCGTTCGCGTGGAGCACAGGCAACCGATATCGTCATTCTTGTTGTTGCCGGTGATGATGGCGTTAAGCCGCAGACAGAAGAAGCTGTGCAGCACTCTCAGGCAGCCGGGGTTTCCATCGTTGTTGCTATCAACAAGATGGATAAAGAAGGCGCTGATCCGGACAGGGTCAAGAATGAACTGGCTGCAAAAGGCCTGACACCTGAAGAATGGGGTGGTGACACCCAGTTTATTGAGGTCTCCGCCCAGACTGGAAAGGGTATACCTGAATTAATGGAAGCCGTTCTGCTGCAGGCTGAGTTACTTGAGCTCAAGGCATTTAATCAAGGACCTGCCAAGGGCGTTATTATCGAATCCCGACTGGATAAAGGCAGGGGGCCAGTGGCCACTGTGCTGGTTCAGAATGGCATGCTGAATTTATCCGACATCATTCTGGCCGGCCATGAATACGGCAAAGTCAGGGCGATGATTGATGAAAATGGAAAGCAGGTAAAAGAAGCAGGTCCTGCAATTCCTGTAGAAATTCTTGGCCTGAATGGCACGCCTGATGCAGGTGATGAATTCATCATTGTAAAGGATGAAAAGAAAGCCAAGGAAGTTGCCGAATTCCGTCTGAACAAATACAGGGAAACACAGGTTGCCAAGCAACAGATTGCAAAAATGGAAAGCATGTTTGCCACTATGGGCGATGATGAAAAACAGGTTCTCAATGTGGTGCTGAAAACAGATGTCCGTGGTTCATTGGAAGCGATAACGTCGTCCCTGCTTGGTCTGGGTAATGAAGAAGTTTCAGTCAATATAGTTTCTTCAGGCGTGGGCGGCATTTCTGAAACAGATGTGCAGTTGGCGCAGACGTCCAGGGCAAGCATCATCGGTTTCAATGTGCGTGCTGACAAGGCTGCAAGGACATTGGTGGAAAATGAAGGTCTTGAGCTGCGCTATTACAGTGTCATTTATGACCTGATAGATGATGTTAAAGCTGTCATGAGCGGTATGCTGGCTCCAGAGCTGCAGGAAGAAATCCTGGGTGTCGCTGAAGTCCGCGATATTTTCAATTCGCCGAAATTCGGTTCTATCGCGGGAAGCATGGTTATCGAGGGAACGGTATACCGCAGCAAGCCAATTCGAGTTTTACGAGACGATGTTGTTATTTACGAAGGGGAACTTGAATCCCTGCGTCGATTCAAGGATGAGGCTACAGAAGTTCGTAACGGCATGGAGTGTGGTATTGGTGTTAAGAACTACACTGATGTGAAAGTAGGTGACAAGATCGAAGTATTCGATCGCAAGGAAGTCGCCAGGACTCTCCAGTAAGATCACTATTAAATCCTGATATGGACACGGAACAGCGTGTCCATATTTTCAATTCTCATTCCCGGTTATTTCCAGATGGCCAGAACCTCAAACAGAACAGACAAGGTTTCTGATCTCCTGAAAAAGGAGATTGCTTTGTTGATCCAGAGGGAAGTCCGTGATCCCCGGGTTGGTATGGCCTCGGTTACCAGTGTAAAAGTCAGTAAAGACCTGGGATATGCCAGTGTCTATGTCACGCTGCTGGGTAAATCCAATGAAGAGGAAGCCAGGGAAGGTATTGAGGCTCTCAACAAAGCATCAGGTTTTCTGCGCAGTATGCTGGCCAAGGCAGTCAGTATGCGAACAACACCCAAACTCAAATTCATCTATGACGATACCCTGGTCAAGGGACAGGAACTTACCAGTCTCATTGATGAGGCCCTTGCCCGTGATGAAAGGGATCATCAGCACGACGACAACGACTGACAAGTTATTCAGGCACGATACGGGAAGACACATTGGGTAAAAGGCACAAAGGCAGGAATGTTCACGGCATACTAGTGCTGGATAAACCCGGTGGTGATTCATCCAACCGGTGCCTGCAGCGGGTCAAACGATTACTCGATGCTGCCAAGGCGGGTCATACCGGCAGTCTTGATCCTCTGGCGACTGGCGTACTTCCTCTTTGTTTTGGTGAAGCTACCAAGGTATCCCAGTTTTTACTCGATGCTGACAAATCTTACCGAACCACAATCAAGTTGGGTATCAAGACAGCCAGTGGCGATTCCCAGGCTGAAGTCCTTTCCACAAGTGATAAAAAAGTAACTCGCGAAGATGTGGAGCATTGCCTGGAGTTATTCAGGGGTGAAATCACCCAGATTCCATCCATGTATTCGGCACTGAAACACCAAGGAGTGCCGCTGTACAAACTGGCCAGGAAGGGGCAGGAAGTCGAAAGAAAGGAAAGGGTTGTGACCACGCATCGTGTCGAATTGCTGGATTTTCGTGGTGACGAATTAGACCTGGAAATAGACTGCACAAAGGGTACCTATATAAGAACCATTGCTGATGATCTTGGCGATAAGCTGGGAACAGGAGGTCATGTCACCGTTTTGCGTCGACTTAAATCCGGTCCATTCGATGAGTCACAGGCAGTAGATATAGATACCCTGGAAAAAGCGGCAGAATCCGGAGGACCAGATTCTCTGGATAAATTCCTTTTTCCAGCGGACCTGGCTGTCCAGTCACTGGAAGTTGTTCAACTGCCGACAGCTACAGCAGATTACGTACGGCAGGGCCAGGCAGTCATTGCCCGCGGTTTGCCGGTTGCCGGCAATGTACGTCTTTATGATGATTCCGGGTTTTTCGGTATTGGCAAAATCCTGGATGATGGCCGTGTGGCCCCGGTGAGGCTGTTCAATACCAATTGAGCTGTCAGGTCGGAGAATAGCAGGTAAACAGGGTTATGCCCGTTCCGCCTTGAGGCGGTATAAGCAAGCTTTCTAAGCCTCAGAAGCACTGTATCTGGGGCATTTTGTATGGTATTGTGCGCATCCCTCGCTATATGAGGAGCCAGGAAGGCGCTTCAGGTAACTATAAATATGCATGGTTATTCTGATTGAAAAGGATGTTTGATATTAATTTTGAGCATATTCACAGGAGATAAATATGGCCTTATCAGCCGAACAGAAAGCTGAGATTGTCAGCGAATTTGCATTAGCAGAAGGCGACACTGGATCCCCTGAAGTTCAGGTGGCACTGCTGACAACCAACATCAACCAGCTTCAGGAACACTTCAAAGAGCATAATCACGATCATCATTCCCGTCGCGGTCTGATTCGCATGGTGAATACCCGTCGTAAACTGCTCGATTATCTAAAAAGAAAAGATCTCAATCGTTACGCCACCCTGATTAAAAGACTGGGTCTGCGTCGATAACACTTCAATACCTGGTCGGCATGGGGTTGGCCAGGTTCGTACGCTTAGGAAAAAAGAGAAATTATTATGTTGAATCCGATTCGGAAAGAATTCAAATATGGAAATGATACTGTTGTTATGGAAACGGGCAGAATTGCTCGCCAGGCAACAGGTGCAGTACTGGTAACTATTGGAAACACGTCTGTTTTAACAACAGTTGTTGGCCGTAAAACGGCTTCCCCAGGGCAGGACTTCTTCCCCCTTACTGTTAATTACCAGGAAAAAACTTACGCAGCAGGAAAAATCCCTGGTGGATTTTTCAAGCGTGAAGGCCGCCCTACTGAAAAAGAAACCCTGACATGTCGCTTGATCGACCGACCAATTCGTCCTTTGTTTCCCAAAGGCTTTTTAAATGAAGTACAGGTCGTACCTACAGTAGTTTCTGCAGATAAAGATGTGGACCCGGATATAGCAGCCATGATTGGTACATCTGCAGCATTGGCGATTTCCGGAATCCCATTTGCCGGACCACTGGGTGCCGCAAGGGTTGGTTACACAGATACTGATGGTTATATCCTCAATCCAGGATATACAGCGTTGGAAAGCTCTGACCTGGATATGGTCGTGGCAGGAACTGAGTCAGCAGTATTGATGGTTGAGTCAGAAGCCAAGGAGCTTAGCGAGGACCTGATGCTTGGTGCGGTACTGTTTGCTCACCAGGAAATGCAGACTGTTATCCAGGCTATCAATGAGTTCAAGGCTGAGGCTGGAAAGCCTGATTGGGAATGGACGGCTCCGGAAGTTAACGAATCTTTGACTGAAGCAATTTCATCAAGTTTCGGTGACAGCATTAACAGTGCTTACAAGATCTCTGACAAAATGCAGCGCCAGGACAACCTGGCAGAGTTGCAGGAGCAGGCTGTAGAGCAGTTTGCCAATGAAGAAGCAGAGCCTCCTGTGAGTGCCGGTGAAGTGCAGGAAATATTTGCGAAAATCGAGAAGAAGGTTGTACGCAGCAATATCATTGCTGGAGAGCCAAGAATCGATGGCAGGGACCAGGTTACTGTTCGTCCTATCATTGTTGAGACTGGCGTGTTGAACAAGACCCATGGTTCAGCGCTGTTTACGCGTGGCGAAACCCAGGCCATGGTTGTGGCCACACTGGGTGCCATACGTGATGCACAGTTGCTTGAAGGACTTTCCGGAACAAAGAAAGATGCCTTTATGCTTCACTACAACTTTCCTCCGTTCAGTGTAGGTGAAACCGGATTCATGAGTGGTCCGAAGCGCCGCGAAATCGGCCATGGCCGACTTGCCCGTCGCGGAGTTGCAGCTGTATTGCCGTCTGAAGAAGATTTTCCATACACTATTCGTGTGGTATCAGAGATCACTGAGTCCAATGGATCAAGTTCCATGGCTTCCGTGTGTGGCACCTCGCTGGCCTTGATGGATGCTGGTGTGCCTCTTAAAGCGCCAGTCGCTGGTATCGCTATGGGTTTGATCAAGGAAGAAAATGGCTTTGCAGTACTGACAGATATCCTCGGTGATGAAGATCATCTTGGTGATATGGACTTTAAAGTTGCAGGCTCTGCCAATGGTGTCACTGCGCTTCAAATGGATATCAAGATCCAGGGTATTACTGAAGAAATCATGGAAACTGCCCTTGAGCAGGCGCATAGCGCCAGGATGCATATCCTTGGTGAAATGAATAAGGTTATTTCAGAATCCAGAAGCGAAGTATCAGAAAATGCCCCAAGTATGGGCATGCTGAAAGTTCATCCTGACAAGATTCGTGATGTTATCGGTAAGGGTGGCGCCACTATTCGCTCTATCACTGAAGAAACAGGTGCTTCAGTTGATATTGATGATGATGGAAATATTCGTATTTATGGTGAAGATGCCACATCAAGAGACGCCGCTATTGCGATGATTGACGAGATCACAGCAGAAGCTGAAATTGGAAAAACCTACAAAGGTGTAGTTTCAAAAATTGTTGATTTCGGCGCCTTCGTAACAATACTTCCTGGAAAGGACGGGCTTGTACATATTTCCCAGATTGCCCAGGAGCGTGTTGAGAAAGTCACTGATCATCTTTCAGAAAAACAGGAAATTTACGTTAAAGTCCTGAAAGTGGATGATCGCGGTAAAGTCAGCCTTAGTATGAAAGATGTCACTGAAGAGGATATTGCTTCAGTTGGTTAATCAAGGTTGATTACCAGGTAGAAATAAAAAAGCCGGTGTAAATACACCGGCTTTTTTTTAGATGTAAATATATCTAGCTGATTACCTGGCCCAGTATTTCCTGGTGCTTCTCTGAAGGAAGACGAGGACCGAAATGACTAACTGTTGTCGCAGCTGACAAGCTGGCAAGTTTGCCGGCTGTTTCAAAATCATGTCCGGCAGACACTGCATAGAGAAACGCGCCTGCAAACATATCACCAGCACCATTGGTGTCCACGGCGTTGACTTTGTGAGAAGCGATACTGATATTTTTCTCACCATCAAACAGCAGTGCGCCTTCCGAGCCGCAAGTGATCACGATTTGTTTTGCTATGCTTTTTAATTCTTCCAGGGATTCTTCAACGGTTTCCTTGCCGGTCCACTCTTTTGCCTCTACATCGTTGGCAAAAACCAGATCGACACCATTGCCTATCATGTCCTGCAGACCGCCGCGAAAGAATTGCACCATGGCAGGATCAGATAACGTGATGGATGTTTTTACTCCATGCTGCTCTGCAATTTCCCTTGCATAGATGCAGGCTTCACGGCCGCTGTCAGAAGTCACCTGGTAACCTTCGAGATATAAATATTCTGAATCCTTCAGGGCATCCACGTCGATTTCACTTTTTGACAGGGTTTCTGAAATACCCAGGTAGCTGAGCATGGTGCGCTCTGCATCGGGGCTGACCATCACCAGGCATTTACCCGTAACACCTTCATCACGGTCATCGCCCAGGTTGGTGTGTATATTCAGGTCGCCCAGTTCCTGGACAAAATAATCACCAAACTCGTCATTAGCTACCTTGCAGGAAAAAAAGGTATTGCCACCAAACTGGGAGACGGCATATATCGAGTTGGCTGCAGATCCTCCGCCGGCACGCTTCTTCAGATCAAATTTATCCATCAGGCGCTGGAGCAGGGTATCCTGCGATTCTCCATCTACCAGTGTCATGATGCCTTTCTGAATACTTTCATGTTCAAAAAAACTGTCTTCTACTTCGAATTCCTTATCGACCAGTGCGGCGCCGATGCCGTAAACGTGATACTTCTTCATAGTTAAGCTTTCCCTTGTAGTTATTTTAAGCGTTATTTTTTAGAGTATTCTAGAGTGTTGAAAATGCTTTTTCTGCGGCATCCAGTGTGAGTTGCAGCTCTTGTTCCCCGTGAGCGGCTGAAACGAATCCGGCTTCAAATGCAGAAGGTGCGAGGTACACACCATTATTCAGCATCAAATGAAAATAGTTTTTGAATCGATCCACGTCGCAGGCCATTACCTGGCTGAAACAGGTAACGCTTTCCTCTTCACTGAAGAAGCAGCCGAACATGCCACCGACCTGGTTGGTAGTGAACGGAATGCCGGCACTGTCTGCCCGTGCACTGAGGCCATCGAGAAGAACCTGTGTTTTAGCACTCAACTGGTCAAAGAATCCTGGCTTGCTGATTTCTGTCAGTGTCACCATGCCTGCAGTAACAGCCAGCGGGTTACCGGACAGTGTGCCTGCCTGATAAACAGGACCGTTTGGTGCAAGCAAATCCATGATTTCCTGTTTGCCGCCAAATGCGCCTACTGGTAGACCGCCACCAATGACTTTGCCCAGTGTGGTCAGGTCAGGGGTTACGCCGTAAACGGATTGTGCTCCACCAAGAGCGGTCCTGAAACCGGTCATGACTTCATCAAAAACAAGAATGATACCGTGTGTATCACAAAGCTCACGCAAGCCCTGCAGGTAACCTGGCACTGGTGGCACACAATTCATGTTGCCAGCGATCGGTTCGATGATGATGCAGGCGATTTCTGAACCATGCTGCTCAAAAAGGTTTGCGACACTGTCCAGGTCGTTATAGGGGAGCACAAAGGTTTCGCTGGATGTTGATTTCGGCACACCAAGGGAATCGGGAGAACCCAGTGTTAAAGCACCTGAACCTGCTTTTACCAGTAGTGAGTCCACATGGCCGTGGTAACAGCCTTCGAACTTAACAATCTTGTCTCGCCCGGTATAGCCGCGGGCGAGGCGGATTGCACTCATGGTAGCTTCAGTGCCGGAATTGACCAGCCTTACCGATTCAATGGAAGGCACAAGTTGGGTAATTAACTCTGCCAGTTTGATTTCCTTTTCAGTCGGTGCGCCAAAGGTGACACCCAGCTCCAGCTGTTCCTGTAATGCCTTGATGACAGCAGGGTGGCGATGGCCAAGTATAAGAGGTCCCCAGGAGCCGACGTAATCCACGTAGCGATTGCCGTCTTCATCTGTCAGCCAGGCGCCATCACCCTGCTTGAAAAAAACAGGACTTCCACCGACACCTTTAAATGCCCTGACAGGTGAATTAACACCGCCGGGAATAAAGGCTTTGGCAGATTCAAATAATTGCGAGGAGTGTGAAAGAGTATTTTCAGAAGACATCAGGTATTCCTGGGTTAAAACGGTTTTACGACAACAAGGATCACAATGATGATCAATAGGACGACGGGTACTTCATTGAAGATTCGGAAATACGTATGACTTTTTTCATTCTTGTCGTCGCGGAAATTTTTCAGGTGTTGCCAGCAAAGAAAATGATAGACAAGCAGGAGGACCACACAGAACAGCTTGGCATGCATCCATCCGGAAGTGGCGTAGTACGCCGGGTTGTAGGCATAGACAATAGCGCCGAAGAGGATGGTCATCACCGCGGATGGCGTCATGATGCCCCGATACAGTTTCCTCTCCATAACCTTGAAGCGTTCGCGACTGGCGTTATCCTCACTCATGGCGTGGTATACGAATAGCCGGGGAAGGTAAAAGATTGCTGCAAACCAGCAGATCACGGCGATGATGTGGAAGGCCTTGAACCAGAGCATTTATCTACGTGTGCAGGGAGTTAAACAAAGAGCAGGATGATACCATCCCACCGGGTAAAACGGGATTATCGGGCACAATCTGCTTTCGGTTCCTGCTATCTTCTTTTTACATTCTGGCATTAGGTCCTATAATACGCGCCCCCTGACCGGGTAGATGATACCTGGAGACATGAATTCGTCATTGGGATAAATAGCTGAAACAATAAGTTGGAACAAAGAGGTAGATACTTGAATACGTCACAGATCAAGGCAGGAATCGTCGGCGCCACGGGCTATACGGGGCAGGAACTGCTGCGTCTGCTGGTCAGGCATCCCGATGTGTCTGTCCATGCTGTTACTTCAAGGAGAGAAGCGGGCAAGGCAGTGGCAGGTCTGTTCACGAACCTGCGTGGCCATCTCGATCTCTCTTTTGTAGAGCCTGATGCTGCTGCACTGGATACCTGCGATGTGGTCTTTTTTGCCACACCAAATGGTACCGCCATGACGATGGTGCCGGAATTGATTGCGAAGGGTGTGAAAGTAATCGACCTGTCAGCAGATTTCCGGATCAAGGATGTTGCTACCTGGAGCAAGTGGTATGGGATGGAGCATGCCTGCCCGGACTTGCTCGACAGCGCTGTATACGGTTTACCTGAAGTGAATCGGCAGCAGATAAAAAATGCCAGTGTTGTTGCCAATCCCGGTTGCTACCCGACTGCGGTTCAACTGGGCTTTTTACCGCTGGTCCAAAATAGCCTGGTTGATCCGGGACGACTCATTGCCGACTGTAAATCCGGAGTCAGTGGTGCCGGGCGCACGGCCGTGGAAAATTTTCTTCTTTGTGAAGCCAGCGAAAGTATGAAGGCCTACAAAATCGATGGTCACAGGCATTTGCCGGAAATTACCCAGGGTCTTAATCTGGCGAGCAGCGAACCTGTTTCGCTGACCTTTATGCCGCACCTGACACCCATGATCAGAGGTATCCAGGCAAGTCTGTACGCTACACTGACCGACACCACTGTGGATCTGCAAACACTGTTTGAGGATACATACAGTGATGAGCCATTCGTGGATGTTCTGGAGGCCGGTCAGAGTCCCGATACGCGCAGCGTAAGAGGTACCAACAACCTGCAGCTTTCCGTTTGCAGGCCCCAGGATGGCGATACAGTCGTGGTTTTTGCTGCTGAAGACAACCTTGTGAAAGGGGCAGCAGGACAGGCCATACAAAACATGAATATAATATTTGGTCTGAATGAAATTTCCGGACTGGAGATAGTTGCAGCATTGCCCTGATTTTGGGCGCTAAGGATCCGGTCACACTAGCTAGAATGGGATAGCTGTTGAGTAAATCACCTACAGTCAAAGGCAGTAAACAGCAGAAAATGATTGTTGTCCCCTACAGACCGTGGCGGACAGCATTATTTAGACTGGCATTCTTGCTGGTGATTGTTGCAGCCAGCACTGGCTTTTACTTCTATGGGTACGGCAGCGGTATTCTGGTCAATGGTGATGCCCGGGAAGAACGGGATCGCCTCCTGATCCAGCTGGAAGACATGAATACCCAGATAAATTTCCTGCAGCAGGAACTGATAAACAGTGAACAGGCCAGCACTGTTGATCGTCAGGCGCTCGAGGAAGTGCAGGGAACAATCCTGAATCTCAGGGAAACCATCGCACAGCTTGAAGAAGATGTGCTTTATTACAAGCAGATCATGTCCCCGGAAAATGATGAAACCGGCCTGATGATCGGGCAACTGGATCTTCTTAATACCGAAGAAGCCGGTCGTATCCGTTACCGCCTGGAATTAAGGCAGGTGGGGAATAACGACAACCTGATTTCAGGCTATGCCAACGTCAATATCCTGGGTACCCGGGACCGCCAGGAAATATCCATGCCGCTGAGAAGTCTTGCGTTGGAAGAAGATCAGTTGGATATCAAGCTGCAGTTCCGTTACTTCCAGAATATTCAGGGAGAGCTGGTATTGCCCGACAGTTTTGACCCGTTGGGCGTACAGATTCTGGCCGTGGATGAAGGCAATGATGAAAAAACTATCCAGAAAAGTTTTGCCTGGGTTGTGGAATAAAACGTTGAATAACGAATTCAATAATTCGGAGTATTTGTGAAAAAACCATTCAGTACTGAAAACATTACGACGCTGATTTCCAAGGCGACCGAAGTCACCGGTGATCTTCATTTCAGCGGTGTCCTGGAAGTGGAAGGAAAAATCCGTGGCAATATTTATGCTGACGATGATTCCTCAGCAGAAGTCCGTGTGCGTGAAAGTGGTCTTGTCCAGGGTGAGATTAAGGTACCTTCAGTCATAATAAACGGTTTGGTAGAAGGCGATGTCCATTCCTCGCAGCACCTGGAACTGGCTGCCAAGGCCAGGGTGGTTGGCAATGTTTATTATCACCTGATCGAAATGGTGATGGGTTCTGAGGTCAATGGCAGCCTCTGCCACAGGTCAGCAGTGGACCTGAAACCAAGACAAATTGGTATGGAGTCCAGTGATACCATATCCAATGGTGTAGGTGATACTGTTGAAGACTTGGAAGAGGCTGTCCAGCAGGCTACCGTCAACGACTAGCAGAACCAATACTTGACCAATTTAGTTGGTTATTAGATAATTCCCACTCTTCTGAGTAATTCTGATTATTCCCATGACAGCAGCTGAAAACGCACCAGTTGTCGGTACGCATGACGCAGTCGCCATTGCACTTACTGATAACGCCTCAAGCAAGATACTGACCCTCATCCAGGAGGAAGGTAATCCTGAGTTGAAATTGCGTGTGTTTGTTACCGGGGGTGGCTGTTCAGGGTTTCAGTACGGCTTCTCATTTGATGAAGCAGTCAACGATGATGACACTGTCATCAAAAATAACGGTGCCGAACTCCTGGTAGATCCACTGAGTTACCAGTACCTGGTCGGGTCCAAAGTGGACTATACGGAAGGGCTCGAAGGCTCACGTTTCATCGTTGAAAACCCCCTCGCCACCACAACCTGTGGTTGTGGCATGTCTTTCTCAATCTAACGAAAATAATTTTCCAGGCGTTCTAGCGCATTCCAGCGTGGTAGATACCACCGGCAATGACCGGATGGCTGGCACCGGTGAAACCGGTAAAGTCGATGGGTTTTGCACGTAATGTCTGGCGGGCCATCCAGGCAAAGGCAACGGCCTCAACACTGTCTTCAAGAACACCCAGTCGTGAGCTGGGCATTACATTAAATCCAGGCAGTGATTCATTCAGTGAGTGCATAAGAAAATTGTTACTGGCACCGCCGCCGCACACGATAAGTTCTCCACTATCAAGTTCAGCCTTGATGGCCTGAGCAATAGTCTTAACAGTCAATGCCAGCAATGTGGCCTGCACGTCTTCCGTGGCAATGCCGTCTGACATATGTGAAAGCTTTTCGTCCAGCCAGGAGTTGTTGAAGAGTTCTCTGCCAGTGCTCTTGGGCGCAGGAAGATCAAAATATTTTTCATCCAGCAGCTGCTCAAGCAGTTCTGGATGAATTGTTCCAGATTTCGCCCAATCCCCGTCACTATCATAGGGGTGTCCCTGGCGTTTCTGTATCCAGGTATCCATCAAGACATTGCCTGGTCCTGTATCGAAGCCGGTAATTTCACCATTCTTTTTCAGAAGGGTGATGTTTGCCATACCGCCAATATTCAGGATGATCCTGTCAGTTTCTGCGCTGGATAGAATTTCGCGATGAAAGGCTGGAACCAGTGGTGCACCCTGGCCGCCTGCAGCCATATCTCGGCGCCGGAAGTCAGCCACTGTGGTGATACCAGTCAGCTCGGCCAATGTGTTGGGGTCACCAATTTGTAGCGTAAAGGGGGCATGTCCGGTGGGCTGATGACGAACAGTCTGGCCGTGACTGCCTATTGCGGCAATCTGTGAAGGTTTGAGTTTATTGGCGTCAAGAACACGTTCCACTGCCAGGGCCAGGTAGCGGGCAAACTCCACATCTGCTTCACCGAGCAGTGGTACCTGTGCCTGGTGATCTTCACAAAGAGCCAGCAGTTTACGTCTGAGGTCTTCCGGTAGTTCCGTAGTGATAAAATCAATCTGGTTAGGATGCTCTTCGCTGAAATCCACCAGTGCACAATCAACACCATCCATGCTGGTGCCGGAAATCAAACCTATATAGATATTTGAAGCCATTAATCGGCCGCTGAGGGTTGGTACTGTGCAATATTCTGGATATTGCCAGTGTAACTCTCCAGTTGGGATAAGAGAATCTGGGTGTGCTCTGTAAAGCGTTGCATCTCGGAGCCGGGGACTGATTCTGCTTTTGGCAGTTGTGCGTGAATAGTCCGGGAATTTCGATGCACACCATCCATCAGGAATTCGTAATGCAGATGTGGACCGGTTGCTCCTCCGGTTGAACCTACGTAGCCGATTACCTGGCCCTGCTTGATACGTTTGCCCGTTTTAACACTGCCTGCATACGCATTAAGGTGAGCATACTTGGTCTGAAAGCGTTCGCCATGCTGAATGACGACCAGTTTGCCAAAGGAACCGTTGCGTCCTACAAAAGTCACGCGTCCATCACCTGCAGCAACCACCGGTGTCCCGCGTGGTGCAGCATAGTCCGTGCCTTTATGTGCACGAATCGTGTTGAGAATTGGATGTTTGCGTCGCAGGTTGAAACTGGAACTGATGCGGGTGAAGTCCACCGGGTTGCGCAGGAATGCTTTGCGCATGCTTTCACCCCTTGGATTGTAGAAATCTGAATCACCATCCTTGTTGACGTAGCGCACGGCAGTAAATGTTTCGCCCTGGTTGGTAAACTGCGCCGCCAGGATTCTGCCGTAGCCGATGTACTCACCATCCAGGTATTTCTCTTCATACATTAAATTGAAAGTATCTCCCCGGCGCGTATCCAGCAGGAAGTCGATGACACCACCAAAAATACCGGCCAGTTCCATGGTGACGCCTGCAGACATCCCGCCACGCTGGGCGGCCAGGAATAGTGAGTCGTCAATGGTGGCTTCACGAAATACCTGGCGGACATCGGGCTCACGAATGATTTCCTCGGCAATATACCGGCCCTGTTCATTACGGGTGATGTCGATACTTTCCAGCTTGTTCCTGATGATGGTCAATTGTTCGAGAGAATCATCCTCCGCAAAATGAAACTCCAGTTTGTAGCCAGGATAAAGATTGTTTAGCAGGCGTGCCTGGGGAGCGCTTCGGCTAACCTGGTAGACATCCTGGGCAGTCAGGCCAGCCCGGGTAAAGATCAGGCTCAGGTTATCTCCGGATTTCACTTCGGTGATGTAATCCGGCGCGTTGCTGACAGGAATGAGTTCCTGTTGTAAAGGTAGATGCGAAGATGGGTTGGAGACCAATTCCTGCTGGGGTACCTGGACAGGTGTGTGTTCAGGAGAAGCCCTTTGTATTTCTTTCTCTATGGGCTTTATGGGAGTGCTTGTGGCGACAAGTGCCTCAGGGGTGTTTCTCGGCTGGAGCGCCATCCCCTGGATCTCATTATCATGGGTGATAACGACCAGGAAACCCACCAACCCCAGGAGCAGCCAGCGGTGGTTTCCGGGTAGCAGGCTGTCCAAACGGCGTTTAATAGAATCAATAGGATCCATAAGATTCTTATAGTATCTTATTTAATAGTGGCCGTAATTCTCTGGATTATAACAAAAATATGGCAGTGGTATACAATTTCAAGGAAGTTGGTGAAGGACTGAAATACCCCCATTAAAGCCCGGTTTCAGTAACCGCAGGCAACCTAGTAATATGAGATGGCTTCTAGTAAAGTTGCGCCTCTTTAAATTCAGACAATTCAAGACATTTCCGTGACAGACAAGCAGTTAATAGAAGACCTGGACCAGCGCGGCCTACTACAGCAGGCCTCTGCGCAGGATGAGTTGATCGAGCATCTTGGTGAAAAGTGCCGTACGGTTTATTGCGGCTTTGATCCCACGGCCGACAGCCTCCACATTGGTTCTCTGGTGCCGCTGCTGGCCCTGAAACGGTTCCAGCTTGCCGGCCATCGTCCCATCGCCCTGGCCGGTGGAGCCACCGGCATGATTGGCGACCCCAGTTTCAAATCCAAGGAAAGAAAGCTGAATTCCCTGGAAGTCACGGCGGAATGGACCGGTAAGATTCGTGACCAGTTGTCCCGGTTTATCGATTTTGACTGTGGCGAGAACTCAGCTGTTGTGGTGAACAACCTGGACTGGACAGAAAATGTCGGGGTGCTCGATTTTCTGAGGGATATTGGCAAGCATTTCTCTGTGAACGCCATGATCCAGAAGGAAAGTGTCAAACAGCGCATTGAACGTGAAGGGGAAGGAATCTCCTATACGGAGTTCAGCTACATGATCCTGCAGGCATACGACTTTGCCAAGCTCAATGAGATGCATGACTGTACCCTGCAGATCGGGGGCTCGGATCAATGGGGCAATATCACTGCCGGAATCGATCTGACCCGTCGCCTCAATCAGCAACAGGTCTACGGGTTGACACTGCCTCTTGTCACAAAGGCCGACGGTGGCAAATTTGGCAAGACAGAAGAAGGGACTATCTGGCTGGATCCGGCCCGGACTTCGGTCTATGCCTTTTACCAGTTCTGGATCAATACGGCGGATGCCGATGTTTATACATTCCTGCGTTATTTCACTTTCCTGGCGCCCTCCGAAATAGATGCAATAGAAGAAGCAGACAAGGCGGCGCAAGGGCGGCCTGAGGCCCAGGGGATTCTGGCCCGGGAAGCTACCCGCCTGGTGCACGGTGAGGATGGTCTTGCTGCAGCGCAGCGTATTTCTGATGCCCTGTTTAGCGGCGATATCAGTGCCCTGACTGAAGAGGACTTCGGTCAGCTTAAGCAGGACGGTATGCCGTCCTCACTCCTGGAAGGGGAAACCCTGGTCGAAGCGCTGGTCCAGACGGAGCTTGCCAGCTCCAACAAGATGGCCCGCGAATTTATCACGAATGGTGCTGTTTCCGTAAATGGAGAGAAAGCTGAGGATCCGGCAAGCCAGCTGGATTGGAGCGAGGCCTTCTTTGGTAAGTATTTCCTGCTCAAGCGCGGGAAAAAGCTCTTCCACCTGGGTTATCGCGACTAGCCTGTAACTGACTGTCTAAGCAGTGGAACAGCCCCCTCGGAAATGCCAAAAACCCCGGTAAAAATAGACTCAAAAAGAGCCTGCAACCTGGCTCCTGCCTAAAGGCCTGAAAGCCCCGAAATACGGCATTTTCAGCCCTATTAAAAATACTTTAAATTTTTGTGAAAAAACCTTGTGCAAAGGGTCGCAATCAGTATAATGCGCGTTCCCTGTTTCTGGGGATGCTCTTTAACAACTCAATCAAGTAATAGAAGTGGGTGTTTGCTGGTTGGATTTGTATCAGAAAATACAACTCAACGAGTAAGCAACTGCGTTAATTCAAACCCTTGAGATTGCCTTCCCGGCAGTCTTAAGAAGCAGTAGTTTTTAAGCGTTGAGCCTCAACTTATAAAGTTGAAAAAAGTTTTAAGCATGGAATCTGGAAGTATGTAGTCGGGTACTGTGCTTTAGAAATTTTTAACTGAAGAGTTTGATCATGGCTCAGATTGAACGCTGGCGGCAAGCCTAACACATGCAAGTCGAACGGTAACGATGGGTGCTTGCACCCAGGCGACGAGTGGCGGACGGGTGAGTAACGCGTAGGAATCTACCTAGTAGCGGGGGATAGCTCGAGGAAACTCGAATTAATACCGCATACGCCCTAAGGGGGAAAGCAGGGGATCTTCGGACCTTGCACTACTAGAGGAGCCTGCGTTGGATTAGCTTGTTGGTGGGGTAAAGGCCTACCAAGGCGACGATCCATAGCTGGTCTGAGAGGATGATCAGTCACACCGGAACTGAGACACGGTCCGGACTCCTACGGGAGGCAGCAGTGGGGAATATTGGACAATGGGCGAAAGCCTGATCCAGCCATGCCGCGTGTGTGAAGAAGGCCTTCGGGTTGTAAAGCACTTTAAGCAAGGAGGAAGGCCCGGTAGTTAATACCTGCCGGGATTGACGTTACTTGCAGAATAAGCACCGGCTAACTCCGTGCCAGCAGCCGCGGTAATACGGAGGGTGCAAGCGTTAATCGGAATTACTGGGCGTAAAGCGCG
>Ga0181558_10000376_pt1 | contig 41917 bp, 39 predicted proteins | sample 011ome_22_FD_133754 | JGI IMG/M metagenome (GOLD analysis project Ga0181558, IMG submission 133754) | Coastal salt marsh microbial communities from the Groves Creek Marsh, Skidaway Island, Georgia - 011507BT metaG (megahit assembly) | ecosystem: Environmental > Aquatic > Marine > Intertidal... | reverse complement strand
TGTGCATTTATTCCAGTCCCAATTGCTGTTCCACCTTGAGAAAGTTCATTCATCCTGTTTGTTGCTTGAGCAATAGTTTTCTTACTTGCTTCTAATTGCGCCTTCCATCCAGATAACTCTTGAGAGAGATCTATTGGCATAGCATCCATTAAATGAGTTCTACCTGTTTTAACATTACCTTTAACTTGTTTCATTTTTAAATCAATTGAATTTATTAATTTATCAAGATTTGGTAAAAGTAATCTGTTCATGTCAATTAAAGCACTAACGCAAATAGCTGTTGGAATAACATCATTTGAGCTTTGACTCATATTTACATCGTCGTTTGCATTAATTTTTAATTTTGATTTTTTTGAAGCTAAATTGGCAATAACCTCATTCGCATTCATGTTTGTGCTTGTTCCTGATCCAGTTTGGAAAACATCTAGAGGGAACGAGTCGTCATGCAAGCCATTAAGCACATCTTTTGATGCTGATTTTATGGCTGCCGCTTTGTTGGCTGGCAATAGTTTTAACTTATTATTAGCAGCTGCAGCTGAGAATTTAATCATACCCAAAGCTTCAATAAATGATCTTCCAAAAGGAAAGGCAAATTTAATACCACTTATAGTGAAATTATCTAATGCTCTTTGTGTTTGAGCTCCCCATAATGCTTTCGCTGGCACCTTAACATCACCTAAGCTATCTTTTTCTATTCTATATTTCATATTTAATTATTTATTTGGTAAGCTATTTTAACATTATTGAGCTTAGGAGAATAATAAGTATGTCAAATGTTACACCTTTAAAAATAGATATTACAGATGGAAGACTTCCTATTAAAGAGAAAGGATTGGTTTTTCAAGAGTTTGCAAGTCCAGCTGAAGAAAGACGAAATCAATTAGAAAAATTAGCAGCTGGGTTCAGGTTGTTTGACTATTTTGGATTCAATGAAGGTGTAGCAGGACATATAACTTATAGAGATCCTGAATTTAAAGACCATTTTTGGGTTAATCCTCTTGGAGTTCATTTTTCTCAAATATCTGTTTCAGATCTTATTCTGGTTAATCATGACGGAAAGGTAGTTCAAGGCGATAAAGATGTAAATGTTGCTGCATTTGCAATTCATTCAAGACTGCATAAAGCAAGACCTGATGTTAATGCTGCTGCTCACTCACACTCAATATATGGAAGAACTTTTTCAACTCTAGGCAAATTACTTGACCCAATTTCTCAAGATGCGTGCGCGTTTTATGAAAATCAAGCAATCTACAAAGATTTTTCTGGTGTTGTTGAAGAGGTAGATGAGGGAGATGAAATAGCAAAAGCCTTAGGCAACAAAAAGGTTGCTATATTACAAAACCATGGCATTTTGACTACAGGTCCATCTGTTGATATTGCACTATGGTTTTATATGTCCATGGAAAGATGTTGTCAGCCGCAGTTAATGGCTGAATCAGCAGGCAAACCAATTTCAGTTCCTCATGAAACAGCAATCAAAACTAGAGAGTTTATTGCAAATGATATAGCTGCTTGGGCAAGTTATCAGCCTGCATTTGATAAGATAATTAAAATGCAGCCTGATTTATTAGACTAGATTACGGAGCAATTACAGCTTTAGTTTCTAAACATTCTTCAAGACCATGAATACCATGCTCTCTGCCATTACCTGAGGATTTATATCCACCAAAAGGTGCTCCTGTTCCTCTTGCGCCACCGTTTATAATAACTTGACCAGCTCTGATTTTACGCGCAACTGCTTTTGCATGCTCTGGTTCGCCCTGAACATAACCTGCAAGACCATACTCAGTATCATTTGCTATTTCAATTGCTTCATCTTCACTATCATATTTAATGATTGATAAAACGGGACCAAATATTTCTTCCTTAGCAATCGTCATATCATTTGTTACGTCTGCAAAGACCGTTGGTTTTACGTAATATCCTTTTTCGTAACCTTCAGGTTTTTCAACACCACCAGCAACCAAAGAAGCACCCTCTTCAATACCGATTTCAATCATTCTTAAAATCTTTTCATATTGTGCTTTATTAGCAATGGGTCCCATTCTAAATTCACCCTGAGGATCACCAACAGTAGTAGAGTTTGCAGTCTGGACAGCTACCTCAACAGCCTTGTCATAATTTTTAGCTGAAACTAACATTTTTGTCGGTGCATTACATGATTGGCCTGAGTTAAGAAAACAGTGTCCAGCTCCACCTTTAACTGATTTTTCTATATCAGCAACATCATCAAGAATAATATTTGAAGATTTTCCACCTAGCTCTTGATGAACACGTTTTACAGAAACAGCTGATGCTTGTGCCACTGCTATACCAGCTCTTGTTGAGCCAGTAAATGACATCATAGCTACATCTGGATGCTCGGATAATGCAGCTCCTACGGTTGGACCATAACCATTTACAACATTAAAAACACCATCGGGGACACCTGCTTTATCAAATACTTCTGCTAAAAGCATTGCACAATAAGGTGATATTTCACTTGGTTTCAGTACCATTGTGCAACCTGCTGCCAACGCCGCTGAAACTTTTGTCGTTATTTGATTCATCGGCCAATTCCATGGAGTAATCATCCCAACAACTCCAATAGGCTCTTTAATCAAAATATAATCACCTTCAGGTTTCTCAAATTGATAGTCTTTTAAAGCATCAAGTGTTTCGTGGATATTTTTAATTCCTGTTGAGGCTTGAGCCTTTTCTGATAACCACAAGGGCGCACCCATTTCCTCAGTAATAGTTTGAACAAAATCATCATATCTATTTTCATACTCAGAAATAATATTATTTAGTAACTCAATTCTTTCTTCTTTAGAAGTATGTTGAAAAGTTAAAAAAGCTTGAGATGCAGCATTTACTGCTTTATCAATATCACCTTTAGTACCAGCTGATACATGACCAATTAATTCTTCGTTTGCAGGATTAATGACTTCTATTTTTTCAGTAGATTCTGAATCTACCCATGAACCATTAATATAAAACTTTAATTTATCTTTCATTTCTTATTCCTAAAACTAATCACAATATTATATAAAATTTTTAAAACAAGCCTTCGATATTCTTATCTTTATCAACCCCAATATTTTCCGATGCTGGTTTTCTGGGAAGACCGGGCATGGTCATTATGTCTCCACATATCACCACGATGAACTCTGCTCCTGAGCATAGTCTTACTTCTCGAATTGGAACTTCATGATCTGAAGGTGCTCCTATTAGTAAAGGATCTGTTGAAAAACTATATTGAGTTTTTGCCATGCAAATTGGATAGCTTCCATAGCCATCGTCTTCTAATTTCTTAAATTTATTTCTAACTTTTTTATCAGCAATGATTCCTGATGCTCCATAAATACTTTTGGCAATATGTTCTGTTTTTTTCCACAAAGGCATATCATCGTCGTATAAAGTTTTAAATGATGCGTTATTACTATCAGCTAATTCGGCAACATGAGTTGCTAAATCTGCCGCACCTTTTCCACCATTAGACCAATGGGATGATATTTTGCAAGCCACACCTAAGTTTTCACAGAAATCAATTATTGCTTGGTGCTCCTCTTTTGTATCAGTGAAATATTCATTAATTCCAACAGTCACGGGCACGCCAAATTTTGCAATATTTTGTATGTGTCTTTCTAAATTTTTACAACCATCTTTAATAGCTTGAACATTCTCATCTTTTAGATCATCTTTTTTAACTCCGCCATGCATTTTTAGAGCTTTTGTTGTAGCAACTAGAACAACAGCATCTGGTGATAAACCAGCTTTTCTACATTTAATATCAAAAAACTTTTCAGCTCCCAAATCTGCTCCAAAACCAGCTTCAGTAACAACATAATCTGCTATTTTTAAAGCACTTTTTGTAGCCATAACTGAATTACATCCATGAGCGATATTTGCAAATGGTCCCCCATGCATAAATGCTGGATTATTCTCAAGAGTTTGTACTAAATTTGGCTGGAATGCATCTCTTAACAACGCTGTAATTGCTCCTTGTGCATTTAATTGTGAGACTTTTACAGGTTCTTGTTTTCTTGTATAACCAATTACAATGTTTCCTACCCTTTCTTGTAAATCTTCAAGATCATTAGCCAAACAAAAAACAGCCATTATTTCTGAGGCTACTGTTATGTCAAAACCGCTTTGTCTAGGTATACCATTTCCTGTTCCTCCAAGTCCACATGTAATATCTCGTAAAGATCTATCGTTCATATCAACAACCCTTCTCCAGGTTATTCTTCTTGGGTCTATATTTAATTCATTTTCCCAGTGTATATGGTTATCAACTATCGCTGATAGAAGATTGTGAGCGGCTCCAATTGCATGAAAATCTCCAGTAAAATGAAGATTAATATCTGTCATAGGTATTACCTGAGCATAACCACCCCCTGCAGCACCACCTTTCATGCCAAAGCATGGCCCTAGGCTAGGTTCTCTTAAACAAATCATTGCTTTTTTGCCAATATGGCAAAGCCCATCTACCAAACCAACACTTGTGGTTGTCTTTCCCTCACCTGCAGGTGTTGGTGAAATTGCAGTCACCAAAATTAATTTTCCATCTTTATTTTTTTTACAGGAATCTAAATAATCATAATTAATTTTTGCCTTATCATCACCATAAACAATCAATGCTTCCTCAGGAATATTTAAAGATGTAGCAACGTCTTTTATATGCTTTTTAGCAGCATTATTGGCAATTTCTAAATCTGTTTTGTGCATACATTTAACCCCATTTATACATTTAATTCGCTGCAACAAGTATACATAAAGTTAAATAACTAAACTATGAATTTTTGTACTATGATTTGGCTACTTTAAATGCCTCAATAGCCCTTAATCTTGACTGTTTGAGATCTAATATTGGCTCGGGATAATTACAATATTTTCTGTGTTCTTTTGGTGGGTTATGAATAACAGATTTATCTAAATCTCTTAATTCAGGAATATATTTCTTTATAAATTCCCCATTTTTATCAAAATTTGTTGACTGTGTGATTGGGTTAAATATCCTGAAATAAGGTGCTGCATCTGTGCCAGTTGAGCTACTCCACTGCCAGCCTCCATTATTTGATGAAAAATCACCGTCAATTAGGTTTTGCATAAAGTAAGCTTCGCCTAATCTCCAATCATGTAGCATGTTTTTAGTAAAAAACATTGCCACAACCATTCTTAATCTATTATGCATCCATCCCTCTGCAACAAGTTGTCGCATAGCTGCATCAACAATAGGAAAACCAGTCATACCCTTTTTCCAAGCATTATATTCAAATTCATCATATCGCCACTTAATAGCTTTTGAGTATTCTTGAAAAGGTTGTCCTTTGCTTACTTTTGGAAATGAAAACATTATATTTTTATAAAACTCTCGCCATATAATTTCATCTATCCATTTGGTGATACCTTTATTTCCTGAAGTAAGCTCAAAATTATTAATTTTTAAAGCCTCTAGAATACATTTTTTTGCCGATATGACTCCTAAAGCAAGGTATGGCGATATTCTGCTAGTGCCATCAATAATTGGATCGTTTCTATCTTGAGCATATTGAGATATTTTTTTTGTTAAAAAGAATGATAATCTTGTATCAGCTTCTTTTTCACCAGCCTGCCATAAAGTCATATCAACAAAATGCTTTGATGAAAAATTAAAATCAAAGCTTTTAATATTTGATGTAATTTCTGTTAGTTTTTTTGGCTTATACTCAAAATCAATATCTAGGAGTTCTAAATCAAAATTCTCTATCCATTTTTTTTTAAAAGGTGTGAAAACTGAATAAGGTGTCCCTTGGCCTGAGAGCAATGATCCAGGATTAAATACTAATTGATCAAAATAAGATTCATAATCAACTTTCTCTTTATCTAATATTTCTTTCATCAACATATCACGATCAAGCTCATCAGTACCTATTTGGTTATTCCAAAAAACTTTTTGGATATTTCTTTGTGTAATAATTTCTTGAATTAATTCTGGATCATTTTTAAAGCCATCACTTTTTAAAATCGTAAGCGGAATGTTTAATTTTTCTAAATCTTGCGCAAGAGAATGAAGGTTATTTATTAAAAACTCAGTCTTAACATTTGCTTCATTGTGTTCTTTAAGCTGTTTTGGAGAGTAAAGATAAACGGCATGAACTTCATCAAAATTTATACAAGCTTCTTTTAAAGAAGGATTGTCATGTACTCTTAAATCAGATCTAAACCACACCAAGCTTTTCATTGATTTATCCTAATATATGTCCGTTTGAAAAAAATACATCAACTTGAAAACTTTCATTTTGATTGGTAAGAGAAACATGTCCTCCAGCAGCTTTTACAATAGCTGCACCGGCAGCAACATCCCAAATGTATGAATTTTTTTCCTTATAGACATCTGCTTTACCAGAGGCAACGAATGCAGCTGCCATTGCAGCGGAACCTAGCATCCTGACTTTTCTCCAATCTTGAAAATCTCTTATCATTTTTATTAATGCTTTATCGGAATAATCAGTATTATTTGGTAGTCCTGTGATTAGTATTCCTGATTTAGAATTATCAATAGAGGAAACTTTTATTTTTTGATCATTTAATAGAGCATCACTGACAATACTTCCTTCATATAAATGATCATTATTAAAATCATAGATTACTCCTAAGACTGGATTTAACTGATGCATTAAACAAATCGAAACTGCAGAAATCGGTATAGATCGAGAATAATTTGCGGTACCATCAAGTGGATCGATAATCCAATAAGTATCACCTAATTTCTCAACAGACTTGCCGCTTTCTTCGGCAAGTATAGGATATGAAGATTCTGCACTGATTATATCTTTAATACTTTGTTCGGCTTGAATATCAGCAGTAAGTTTAATGTCTTTATCAGAGGAAAAAATTTCAGTTATCGAGTTCTTATTTAGCAATAATTCTCCAGCTGAAACTGATGCTTTCTTTGCTATATGGTGCTCTTTTAGTACTTTATTTTTATTCATTTTATGATTTGACTATATTACACTTAATACAAGATTAACATGTGTTATTATTGCACGCATGTTAAGCCTTGAGCTCATAATTTCAATTTTTATAATTGCTGCAACTTTCTCAGCAATTTTAAATGCATTATTAAGAAAATTTTCTAAATCAAAGTCTTTTTTAATAGATCTTCCTGATGATGTTCGCAAATTTCATGATCGACCTACCCCTCTTGTAGGTGGGTTTGGAATTTATTTTGCTCTATGTATAACTTTTTTTGTGCTTAATGCATTAACAGAACCTCAATTTCAACAAATTACATATCCAAGAGGGTTGTACCAATTTTTACTTGGCTCATTTGGCTGTTTATTGATTTTTATGCTTGATGATATATTCGCTATGTCTCCAAAAATGAGATTAGTACTTCAGGCTTTAATAGTATTAGCTTTAATACTTTCTACAGGTACATATATAGAAGCATTACCTGATTTACTTTCCTTTGGCTCAATTAATCTTGGTTACTTTGGCATTCCTTTTACTATTTTTTGCTGTGTTGGTCTGATGAATGCCTTTAATATGATTGATGGTTTAAATGGTCTATGTGCAGCAGTTGCAATTAATGCATTGTTTTTGCTGTTTATAGATAACCCATCAACGATTCTTCCTATTATTCTTATGGGATCAGTAGTGGGATTTATGCTCTATAACATTGGTTTTTTTGGAAAAAAAAGAACCATTTTTTTAGGTGATAGCGGATCTAATTTTTTAGGCTTAACTATTGCTGTCTACTGCATTATTTTATCAGATGATATCAATTCTACTAACTCTCTTGGAACAACTTCAGCTGTAACCATGCTATGGCTTGTTGCAATGCCTCTATGGGACTGCATCAGGGTTATACTCAGCAGAATTGCAGATAAAAGATTACCTTTTAGTCCTGGAAGGGATCATTTTCATCATATTTTATTAGATCAAGGTTTATCAGCTAGAGATATTTTAAGGGTCTATACTATGCTATCTTTCATTTTAGGTTTTTTAGGAATAATGCTTGAGAAGATCTATCATGATACTCCATTTGTAAGCTTCTATTGCTTTGTATTTTCATTTTTTATATATTTAATTCTATGTACAAAACTAAGATCAAATAATGAAAATTCTTAATTTTTTTAAAAAATCAAACAATGATAAAGTTTCTTTAGAAGTTGATGAAAAGACATATGATCATAATTTATTAGCTGTTTATTTGGCATATGAGGTTGCTAAAGCAGATGGTGAAATTGATGAGGGTGAATTCAAAATCCTTAAACAATCTATTGAGATCGCCGTTGAAGATATAGATGATATTAACCAAATATTAGATCAGATTGATTCTTATAGTAAAAATAGTGTTTCTCTTTATGATTTAATTACTGAAATTAATGATACATTTGATAAAAATGATAAACATGTATTAATCAAATCACTTTGGGATATTGCATATGCAACCAATGGTTTAGACAAGTATGAAGATGCATTAATTAGAAAAATTACAGATTTATTAAATATTAAAAATATAGATATGCTTAGACTCAAAGATGAAGCTAATCCTAATAATCTATAAAAGAAGCATTTTGTTCTAAGAATTGAATCGATCTTTCTCGATTGCATTTATATGGAAAGACACTCTCAAGGCTATCATAAATATCTAGTCCAACATAAGTACCCATTTGCAATAAAACAACACATTTTTCTAAGTCATTAAGCCTTTCATCATAAGTCAGTTCTTTAACTAAATTTTTATAATTCGGAACAGCTGAAATCATTTTTAGATTCTTTTTATTATCAAGAATAATGTATGACTTTTTATCATTATTAAAATATGGCTTCCATTCGATACCATTAGTTGAAAAACCTGGAGATCCTGTTTTGGCAAAGTTGGTCCAAAATTGCATCATATTTTTTGAGGTATATTTTTTTGAAAGTCCTCTTGGGTAAATAAAGAAGCCATAGTCACCAACAAGTTTATTATTGCCTGTAAGCAAAGGTATTTCAGTAGCATGAGCTGCACCAATAATCTCCTTAAAATCAGCAACAATATATCTTCTATGATCATCCCAATCGTAGCGATAGGCATATAATTGATTAATGCCGGCCTCTTTTAATCCTGTTAATGGCTCGTCAACCCCTCTGATTTGCCAAGCATTACTTCGATAGTAATTAAATGCCTCAAAAGCATCCTTATTTTTTAATTTAACACTTGGTACATTAAAAATCTCACCTAAAAATGAGTACTCCAAGCCAACAAAATACTTTGCTGAACCTAGCCAAAGCTTCACCTCATCTCTGTTTGAGCCTGCAATTACGGGAACTTTATTAACATATTGTGGTTTTGATAAAGCTTCTTTTATTCCTATTTTAGGAATAACAATACCGTCATTAGTCATTAAGGGTATATTTTGATTACTCTTTCCAAGATATTCATAATAAATATCTTCAGGGCTTAAACTTAATAAAATATCTCTAACATCTTCGGCATCAATGCTATTCTTTTTTAATAGGATTTTTTTTACAAATTCGCTGCTAGTATTTTCACTGGTATCTGATTTTTTTGATTGTTTAAATGCATGATTGGTGCCAATGCTTGTTGTATAACCAGACTGACTTATTGCTTTATGAAATAAACCTTTGGCTAGAGGCGAAACCAATAAACTTAAAACATTATGACCACCAGCAGATTCACCAAAAATTGTAATGTTATTTTTATCTCCACCAAAGTTTTCTATGTTTTGGTTGACCCATTTAAGAGCTTGAATAATGTCCAAGGTACCAAAGTTAGAGGCCTTGTCTAAACCTGATTGATTGTCTTGTATGCTGGGATGAGTAAACCATCCAAGAGGACCAAGCCTGTAATTAATGGTAACAACAATAACTTCATGATCTTTTACCATCTTAGAAAAGTCATAAATATCTTTTCTACCAGTGATATTTCCTCCACCATGTATCCAAAACATCACTGGGAGCGATTTATCTAATTTTTTCGGTGCTTTGATATCAAGATATAAACAATCCTCAGATCCAACAATTAAGCCTTCACCATCTGCACCCCCAAGACCACTTGGTTCTTGAACACAAAAAGTCTCTTTTTTTGTATCTTCTATTAATGTCTTTGATACAAAAGATCTTGGAGCCTTCCATCTTAGATCACCAACTGGAGCTTTTGCATATGGAATATTATTCCAGGTAATAACACCCTTCCCTTTTTGTCCCTCGATAGTTCCTGAACTAGTTTTTACTAAGAAGTGTTGTTCTGCTGAATACAGACTGCAAGACAAACCAAAGATGGTTAAACTAAATACTAATAAATTTTTCATAATGTATTTAAGCAAAAGTATAATAAATCTTCAATTTTTCGGGATGTAGCGCAGCCTGGTAGCGCACTACACTGGGGGTGTAGTGGTCGTCGGTTCAAATCCGGCCATCCCGACCAATTTATAAATTATTATTCAATGATGCTAATGAAGCTAATGATAATGCAATATTACCTATTATTGGTGTGTAAATGGCCCACTTGTCTATACCTTCAATTTCACCAATTTCTCTTGGAATATAAACAACACTTCCTGCCTTCAGAGCATTACTAGATGTCATTCCCCATCTATTGGTAACAAATTTAATGCTACCGTCAGGATCAACAATGATTATATTTTTGGTGTCAGCAAATTCATTATAGCTACCGGTAGAGTTTATGGCTTCTGAAATTGTCATATTTTGAAAATAAGAAATTGTTGCTGGATTTCTAACCTCACCTAGAATATGAATATTATTAGTCTTTCTTGGAATAAAAATAGAATCTCCATCTTGAAGACTAGTATCTAAATTTTTGTTTAGGGCTATCTTTCTTAGATCAAATTCAACAACCACTCTTCCAGATACTTCTTGGTTTTTAATTTCATTTGTAACTATAGAAAGTATGGCTTGATCTGCATTTCCTGCCACTGAAGGGCTAGTAATGTTAGAAGCTATGTTTTTTGAAATATCTTGTATTAATTTATCTTTATATATATTAGCAATTCTTTTTGCATCTTGATTTATATATACACCTCCCTCTGGAAATGCTGATTCAAGATAGCCACCAGCCCTTTTAATTAAAGATGATAAGGTTGCTCCTTCTTCAATCTTATACAAACCAGGATTTACAACAGCCCCTTTAATGGTAACTGTTCTGTATACATATTCTCCCATATAAAGAGAATCGCCAGATTCTGGGACTATTGAACTCAATTGATTTATTGAAATGGGACGCTCTAATACAGCACCATCTTTAAATGTAATATGTCGTACATTATTACTATCAATATTATTTTTAATGCCGTTTGCAAAGAATAATAAATCATCAAATGTTTCATCTTTCAAAAGTTCGTAATTATCTGGTCGCTTAACTCCCCCAAAAATACTAACTAAATTTTTTACAGGACTAATGTGAATAACATCACCACTTCTTAGCCTTTCATTGGTTGATATATCACCTTTGATAATTACATCATATAGATCTATTTTGCTTATAGTTTCATTGTTTCTTTTAAGCACAAATTCCCTTAGTGATCCAAAGTCTGATGGACCTCCAGCTATAGCAATGGCTTGAAGAAAGGAAGTATTGCCATTAACAGTATAAACTCCAGGTTGTTCTGCATTTCCTGTAACAAGAATTTGAATATCTCTAACATTTGAAAGAGTAATAAATGCATCAACGCCAATATAAGCAGACTCAATTTTAGCTTTAATTAGCTTAGACGCCTCTTCTAACGATAGTCCTGAGAGATGCACTTTGCCAAGATTAGGTAGATTAATAGAGCCATCTCTTTGTATCTGCAATTCATCTATAGATTGCTGCTGACCAACTAGTTGTAATGTAATAGCATCACCAAAGTCCAAAACATATGATGCATCCATATTAGGTTCATTAATGGGCATAAATGTGGTTTGAATTGATTTAAAGAAATTATCGCCAAATCTTATTGATTCTTTTATTTTGTCAATAGATGTAGATTGTCTGTTATAAACGGGATTTGAAAGCTCTTCTTTTATTTCAGCTTGTGCCGCCAATGCATTCCTGACTTCGGCTGGAAGACTATCTAAATAGGCTTTATCAAAATCCTGAGACGAAACAATAACTGAAAAAAATAAAAGAAAAAATAAATGATGTTTTAGAAATTTCAATTGAATACTCCTTTAGAAGCTGCAGATGCTTTAAAAATAGGCTTGCTAACTGATGGGATAATAAACTCTTCTTTTGTTTTTGGATTTCTACCAATTCTTTGAATTGTTATTGTTCGATGAAAACTTCCAAATCCAGATATCTTTACAATATTTTTAGATAAATTAGACTTTATAATTTCAAAGAAACCATTAGCAATTGCTAAGGATTCTGATTCATTAATTTGAATATTTTTTGCAATATTTTTTGCAATTTTTCTTTTTGTTACAGTCATTGAGAATATCCTGGAACTTCAACACCGCCAATTTCCATACATAATCTTACTATATCATCAATTTCTTTATCCACATCATCAACTGTTAAGGTTTTAATTTTTGAGTTAAATATGAACCTAAATCCTATTTTAATTTGGTCATTTTTTCTATCGTTATAAAAATCAAATACAAAAGCATTTTTAAGATTAATAGATCTAAAGCTAAAAATAATATCTTCTATTTTATTGATTTTACTTTCATCTGATAGAACGAACGATAAATCCCTGGTTGACGATGGAAAATCAGATATAGGTATGTACTGATTAAATTTTATATTATCTAATTTTTGATTTTCTATATTGGTTATATTTATTGGTAAATTATTAAATTCAAGCAACGCCACATAAATTTTATTTTTAACTTTAGTATCTAGTTCCTCTCTTGATATTTCATAAACTTGATTTTGATCAATTTCTAGTAGTCCAGTTAGATATTTTGAATCAAGTTTTTGAGAGAATTCTTTATAATTATTTCCCACACGACCAGACACAATAATGCCAAGATATTTATCAACTACTATTTCACCATCACTATCTATTGAATAAATATCTGATATTTCAAATAATTTTATTGATTCCTTTTGTCTTTTTTCATTGTATAAAAGATTGTCTATAAGTGAATTTTTCAAAGTAGTTCTAAAAAAACATCTGTTTGAATCTAAGGGATTATCTATTTCTAAGGAAGCAGGGCTATTTGATGTAAATGGCATATTAATAACTTCATTAAAACCATGGCCAGCTAAAAAATATCTCAATGTATTTTCTTCGTCAAAATTTTTATTAATTTCAGAATTAATTATCTTAAAATCTGCTGCTTGAATATTGTCATAGCCTACAATTCTAGCCATTTCTTCAGCGAGGTCATTTTGATGAATAATATCATGTCTAAACGAAGGAACGATTACTTCATCATTCTCAACTTTAAATCCAATTTTTGTTATGGAATCTTTGTAAGTTTCTTCTTGAATTTCAGTTCCGAGTATATTTTGAATTCTTTCATGATCAAATTTTATCTTTTTAAGAGGTAATTCTTTGGAGGAAAAATTTTTAAACTTAATATCTTTTATTGTTGTATGTTCTGATACGATTTTGATAAATCTTCTTAAGGTTTGCTCTTGAATCTCTGGATCCACCCCTCTTTCAAACTTATATGATGCATCCGAATGCAAATTATATTTTTGTGCTGTTCCAATAATTGACTCAGGCTTAAAGTAAGCACATTCAATTAAAACACTTTTAGTGTCTTTATTGCATGCTGTTGATTTGCCCCCCATAACTCCAGCTAGATTGATTACTTCATTATTAGACTTAAAGACACAATTTGTGCCTTCAAGAGTTATTGTTTTATCAAGTAGAGTCTCAAAATCTTCATTTATGATATCGGATGTAAACTCAATGCTCCCATGAATTAATGAATTATCATAACAATGTGTTGGTTGACCCATTTCATATGCAATATAATTTGAGATATCAGTAAAAAAATTATTTTTATTTAGTTTAAAAGTGCTGTAATAACTCTCTATATAATCTTTATAAACATTAGGAACTTCATCAACTTCAATAGTCAAAAAAGAAATATTGGGGCAATCGTTAACAGAATGATTTGTAAAATCTATTTCTAGTGGCGCTAGATCATCTTCAAAGTAGGTTAATGGCTCAGAAATAGTGTAAAAAGTTCCTAAGTCTCTAGCTAGGCCTAGTAAAGATAAACAGTCGCCTCTATTAGGGGTAAATTCAATATCTAAGATATCATTATCTATTTCATTTTCATGACCTAATTGAAAAAGATTATTGGAAACTTCTTCAATTGTTGGTTGTTCTTCAAAAAAATTAACAAGATGTGAGTATGCAATCTTCATTTAATTAAACTGTTTTAAAAAATCTAAGTTGGATTTATAGAAGTCTCTAATATCTGTAACCCCATATTTGAGCATTGCAATTCTTTCTACACCTAGACCAAAAGCCAAGCCACTATACTTTTCAGAATCAATATTACAGTTTTCTAAAACAACTGGATTGACAATTCCACACCCTAGAATTTCTAGCCACTTGCCCTCTTTAGATAAAATATCTACCTCTGCTGATGGTTCTGTAAAAGGAAAATATGATGGTCTGAATCTCACTTCTACATCATCACCAAATATTTCAGTGATTATTTGAAATATTAAGCTTTTTAATTGAGCAAAGTTAACGCCTTTTTCAATATGAATTCCTTCAACCTGGTGGAACATCGGTAAATGCGTAGCATCATCATCTTTTCTATAAACTTTTCCACCGGAGGAAAAAGACATAGGAGGTTTATTAGCAAGCATAGCTCTTATTTGTACGGGAGAAGTATGCGTTCTTAATACATATTTTTTTTCTTGAGCATAAAAAGTATCATGCATTTGTCTAGCTGGATGAGTTTTTTTGATATTGAGCATATCAAAATTATATTCCTCAGTTTCAATTTCTGGACCGCTAATATTATTGAATCCAATAGAGGAAAGAATATCTAAGATATACTTTTTGGTTTGATTAATTGGATGAACTGTTCCAGGTTCTATATTTAACTTTGGATAAATGCCAGTATCTTCAGACATTTTTAGAGAACTCTATTTAACTGCTGTTTCAACAACCTTTTTAAAAGTTGCCTGATCATTTATTGCAAGATCAGAAAGAATTTTTCTATCAATAAGAATTTCTTTTTTTGTTAGTCCGGCAATTAAATTTGAATAGGAAACGCCTAATTCTCTTGCTCCAGCATTAATTCTGGCAATCCATAGTGATCTGAATGCTCTTTTTCTATTTTTTCTATCTCTAAAAGCATATTGTAGAGCTTTAATATTTGACTGTTTAGCAGTTTTAAACAATCTGCTTCTGGCGCCATAATGTCCTTTAGTAGCACTTAAAACTTTCTTATGCTTTGCTTTTGCTGTGACTGATTTTGTTACTCTTGGCATACTTATTACCTTCTAATTAATGCAGAAGCCATCTTAAGAACAGTTCCTGTCAACTTATTAAGACCTCTATTATGTCTTTTTCTTTTAGTAGATTGCTTAGTTAGGATGTGGTTTCTATTAGCACTTTTACTTTTTACAGACGAGCCCGTTTTCTTAAAGCGTTTGGCTGCTCCTGAGTGTGTTTTAAGTTTATATCCCATAATAATTGTTCTTAATGTTTTAAATTAACTTTTCTTTTTTAGAGGAGATAAAACCATAAGCAGTTGGCGCCCTTCTAATGATGGCTCCTGGTCCACCTGAGCAAGATCAACCAACTCATCTCTTAATTTATTTAATAAATTGAGACCCATATCACTATTTAAAATCTCTCTGCCTCTAAAACGGACGCTTATTTTAGTCTTATCTCCGTCAAGAATAAAGCTTTTTATTTTTTTTAATTTAATATTGTAGTCACCCACATCGGTTGAGGGTCTAAATTTAATCTCTTTAGTGGTGTTTCTTTTAACTTTAACCTTTGAAGATGAAATACTTTTCTTCTTATCAAAAAGATATTTACCATAATCTAAAAGTTTGCAAACAACTGGCTGAGAGTCAGATGGAGAAACCTGAACCAGATCCAAGGATGCTGCTCTAGCTGATTCAATAGCTTGACTGAATGAAACGACTCCCATCTTGTCTCCGTTGGCAGCAATAAGCATGACCTCATCTGCTCTTATTTTTTCATTAATTGGAGTAATATTTTTTTTCAAGGGAGCTATGATTTTATCTAAGATTTATAAAAGGAAAAATTCTGAACATTAAAGAGCAAAAAAAATTTTTTTTCGAGGAGTTGTAATTAGTTTAATAATATTCAAGTGTTGAATTTTATACTAAAAAATATATTTGGCAATATTTATGGCTGAAGAATCGATTGTTTCCAGACACCATCAATTTTTTGAAAAACCTCTCTTTTATTAATTCTTGATTCATGTCCTTCCCAAAATTCAAAATAATAAGGGGTAAATGAATAACCTCCCCAATATTCTGGACACTTTCTTAAATCATCATTATTTAATGATTTATTATAATTTTCTTTAACTTGGTTATAAGAAACTATCTCATTTGATTGGTTAGATGAGATAGCTAATGCATTTTTTTCTTCTGATCTATCAAAAAAATATTTTTGATTAAATTCCTTAGAGGTTTTTTTTACTTTAGCTTTCATTCTAATCTGCACATTTATACTAGACCAATATATTAATGCAGCTATTTGATTATGAGAATTAAAAGCAGCTGCTTTTGGAGAGTCATAATTACTAAAAAAAATAAATTCATCTTTGTTAATAAATTTAAGATTTACATACCTAGAGTCGACCTCATTAATGTCCTTATTGAAAGAAGAAATTGAAATAGCTTCAATACCTTTTTGACCTGCATCAACAGCCTCATCATATTTCTCTTTTAAAAGTTGATAAGGTATGTCTTGGTTTAAGTTATTAAATTTAATCATTGTATTAAAATTTTAACTTAATTATATATGTCTTATTGCTAATCAAGAACTTTAAAATAAACTCTATAAACAAAAAAGCTGCATAATGCAGCTTTTTATATCTATTTAATTTTTTAAAAGTTGATAAACCTATTTATCGCAAACTAAAGCCGATAGATTCATTTTGTTACTTTTTGACCTGGTTTATCTTGCGCAGCTGATTACTAGTTGCTCAAAAGAGTTTAACAGATCAAAAAAGAATTATTTTGTCGTAAAATGTATTATTTTTTTTAAATTTATCATTTTTATAGAAAATAATTATATTTCGTGTATTCTTTTGTAATTATTTCACTTTACGGCAATACCATGTCCAAAAAACAGTTTGAAGTACATCATAGAAATCATCTTCTAGCTGGCGGGCCAGATAAAATGTGGCGTATTAACGATCTGAAGTCCTCAACAGAAGGTATATATGCGAACACCTCTAAACGCACACTAGAGCGCTGGATATCATCAGTTCCATGGCTTTATAGCTCCCAAAATGCCAATGATCAGCTAGATGAGTTAAACCGACCTGCCCGTCAACTAGTTCTCAACTCCATTGTGATGATAGCTCGAAAGAAACGCAAAGCGACTTTGTTTGTGCAACTACATCGTCTCCCTGATATGGGTGATGATCAGCAAACGCAAGAATATAGAGTTTTAGTTGCAGAAGATGGAAAAGGATCGAAACGTTGGTGCCTTTTGTACGACGACGAGATTCCATCACTGTTAGCCGGATTGAGGCTTTTAGCCGCGGGTAAACCTACCATTTTCTTCCCCTCAGGGAGCCTGATAGTGACTTGCCGTGAATTCAAGCGATTGGGGCAGAGTGTGGCTAAAGATATTGATATTGCAACCGGGCAATTTATTGAACCCAATACTTCTAATGGCGACTATATGCTGGAGACTAAAACTATGGCTAAAACCCAACCAACGAAACTTTCTCATTTAGATCGTCTTGAAGCCGAGAGCCTATATATTATTAGAGAGGTTATGGCTCACACAGAGAACCCAGTGATGATGTACTCGGTAGGTAAAGACTCTGCCGTCATGCTGCACTTAGCTCGAAAAGCCTTTTATCCCAGCCCACCACCATTTCCGCTTATGCACGTAGACACACGATGGAAGTTTCAAGCTATGTATGATTTTCGTGACGCCATGGCCAAGGCGTCGAACATGGAACTTATTGTTCATACCAATCCAGAGGGTATTGAAAAAAACATCAACCCTTTTGACCACGGTAGTGCTCTGCATACAGACATCATGAAAACCCAGGGCCTAAAACAAGCTCTAGACCTACACAAATTTGACGTTGCCTTTGGCGGCGCACGACGAGATGAAGAAAAAAGCAGAGCTAAAGAACGTATTTTTTCCTTCCGTAGCAGCAGTCATCACTGGGACCCAAAGAACCAACGCCCAGAACTATGGAATCTCTACAACTGTAGAAAAGCACCAGGCGAGAGCGTGCGGGTATTCCCCTTATCAAACTGGACTGAGCTGGATATCTGGCAGTACATCTATCGGGAGAATGTGCCTATTGTGCCACTTTACTTCGCCGCCGAGCGGCCAGTGGTGGAGCGTAATGGCATGCTCATTATGGTAGATGATGACAGAATGAAATTACTCCCTGGGGAATCTATCGAAATGAAAGAAGTCCGCTTTAGAACATTGGGATGCTACCCCTTAACCGGAGCAGTCGAATCATCGGCCACGGATTTATCTCAAATCGTGCTGGAACTGTTACAGAGCCGCACCAGCGAGCGACAAGGCCGAGCCATTGACTCAGATGGCAGTGCTTCAATGGAAAAGAAGAAACAAGAGGGCTATTTTTAATGGAAAAGCAATCAAACCCTAGCAACCAAAAAGAGATGCAAGCCCGAGTAGATGCCTATCTTGACACTCAATCTCAACTCGACCTCTTGCGTTTTATCACCTGCGGATCAGTGGATGATGGCAAAAGCACCCTAATAGGGCGCATGCTATACGAAGCACAGATGATCTTTGAGGATCAGGTTACCTCGCTTCAATCTGATTCTAAAAAGGTCGGCACCCAAGGTGGTGACATCGATTTTGCATTATTGGTTGACGGTCTAGCGGCAGAGCGCGAACAAGGTATTACTATTGATGTTGCTTATCGCTTCTTCAATACCGATCATCGTAAATTCATCGTCGCCGATACCCCAGGACATGAGCAATATACCCGCAACATGGTGACCGGCGCATCGACCTCGGACGTTGCAATCATTCTAATTGATGCCAGCCAAGGCGTACTCACCCAAACCCGGCGGCACTCCTTTATCGCCTCACTGCTAGGCATTGAGCACGTGGTGTTAGCAGTTAATAAAATGGATTTAGTGGATTTTTCTGAAGAGCGGTTTAATGCAATCTGTGATGAGTATCAAGCTCTGGGCAAGTACCTGACATTTAAATCAGTCACGCCTATTCCACTATCTGCGCTGAAAGGGGACAATGTAATCGAGCGGTCTGGCCGAATGGATTGGTATCAAGGACCGACATTATTAGGTTTCCTCGAAACCATTGATATTCGAGAGAGACTAAATCAACACGCATTCCGTTTTCCGGTGCAATGGGTTAATCGACCGCATGCTGATTTCCGTGGTTTTTCAGGCACCGTTATCGCCGGTAGCATTCGACCCGGCGATGCAATTCGTGCATTACCCTCGGGTCAAATCGCATCGATTGAGCGAATCGTACTCTCAACCAGCGATCTAGACCAGGCTGTTACCGACCAAGCAGTAACCTTGACGCTAGATCGTGAAATTGATCTTTCTAGAGGAGACTTAATCGTCTCTGCAGAAGCTCCCTGTGAAGTCTCAGACCAATTTGAGGCAGAACTGGTATGGATGGATAACGAACCAGGATATGTTGGAAGAAGATATATTTTACAGCTGGGAACCAGTAAGGCGAATGCTAGCTTATCTGAAATTAAGTTTAAGTACGACGTTAATAGCTTTGAGAAATTGCAAGGCAGAGAGCTCTCTTTTAATGAGATCGCCAATGTCCAGATCACCTTGGATGCAGAGCTTCCCTTTGAGACCTATACCGACTGTCCCGGGTTAGGTGCCTTCGTCTTGATCGATCGATATAGTAATGCAACCGTTGCCGCAGGAATGATTCGTTTTGCCCTCCGTCGATCATCTAATGTGCATAAACAAGCACTTTCGGTGGATAGAGCCGCTCGTGAAAAGTTATCTGGGCACAGAGGCAGGGTGGCGTGGCTAACGGGCCTCTCCGGCTCAGGAAAATCAACTATTGCCAACGCAGCAGAGAAAACATTGCATGAACAAGGTTATCGAACATATATCTTAGACGGCGACAACGTGCGCCACGGTCTTTCAAAAGACCTAGGATTTACAGTGGCCGACAGAGTGGAAAATATTAGAAGAATTGCAGAGGTCGCTAAGCTAATGGTGGATGCTGGAATCATTGTACTCACAGCCTTCATTTCGCCATTTCGCGACGAGCGAGATATGGCAAAGAGTTTATTTGAGCCTGACGATTTTCTTGAAGTTTTTGTTGATACGCCGCTAGCTGTTGCAGAAGAACGTGACCCAAAGGGCCTGTATAAAAAAGCAAGAAGTGGCAAACTACCGAACTTCACAGGTATAGACAGCGAGTATCAGCCACCTATAAATCCTAGCTTGATTCTGGAGACAGAGGGCCGTACGGTGGCAGAATCGGCAAAAGTACTGGTTGATCTAATATCAATACGCGCCGAGGATAAATAAGTATGTCCAGCGACGATTCGGTACTTTATGAGGATATTTTATGCCACTAATAGTTAACATAAAAAACTCAGATTTTCGCATACGCACTCTGGCGAAAGCACTCACCTGGTGAATTAAAAGCAGCTGAGAATGAATTGCGCTCTAGTGACTCCAAGGTACCAAGACTAAAAAGTCTATTAACTCAACTCCTTCACATACACAACAGAATCAGCACCTTTATGTACTTGGATTTCTTTAACAGGAATAGACCCCATCTTTGTATAAAAAGCATGAGCCCTATCCAAATTACTCCCAACAACAATGCTAAAACTGCTAGCACCCTCTGCTCTGAAGTGAGAACAAAGAGCTTTGAATAAATTCTCAGCATGACCTCCACCCTGATAAGCAGGATTAACCACAATAGAAAGGAGTTCTTGCTTAGGCAGATCGGCCGAAATATTATTGCCTTTACTTATTAAAAGTACTTCAATAATTTTATACATCTTAGAAAGCGATAAAATACAAGATTTGAGAGAATAAATTAATCGAAGAGGTTTTAATAGAAGCTGTTTATATATCCGCCCCAACCCACGAGTTCCTGTCACAAATCCCACAACGCTGAGATCCACGCGCTCTACTAGTAAAACGCTTTCACTATCCTTGTCGATTGCCTCGTAGAGCAAGGTGAGAAACGGAACACCCAAAGTCGCTAAAAAGCCTTGATTAATATAATCGCAATGAAGCCTAGCGACTGCTCTATAGTCACTACTGCTCAATTTATGGAGTTTTACATCCATTTATCTAATTCTTTTGGAGGAGAAGGTAAGTCTTTGAATAGTTTCCAGACCAAACCAGGACTAAAACCTAACACGACCCATATTGTGAGACCAATAAGACTGAAATAAGAAGCAATATTTTGATGAGAGACATACCAATCCTCCAGAGATCCTTTATACGGCATGACAATCTCATCATAGAATTTGTCCGGATCATTATTTACATACATCATATCTTCCTCATCCCGAAATATGATGGATCCAATACCAGACAGGCCTGGTCGCACTTTGATTATTTCATTCTGCGATGATAGCGGAAATGCGTCAAAGCAACGCTGGGTCTGAGGGCGCGGCCCAATAATACTCATATCACCATTAAATATATTGATAAGTTGAGGCAACTCATTGATTTTTGTTTTACGGAGAAATCCTCCCATCGGAAGCACACGTGGGTCATTTTTGACAGTGACAGTGCCTGTGCCCATGTTAGGACTATCTTTGAGCATGGTAGCAAATTTATAGAGCTTAAAATGTTTACCTCCTCGCCCGACACGACTCTGTGGGAAAAATATTTCACCCTCCCCGGTCACTCGTAAAATAAACATCAGAGGCAGTAAAAGAGGTGAAAGTAAAACCAGAGCAATGCCCGAAAAAATAATATCAAAGAACCGCTGCATACTTACATTCTCCCATCTAAATATTTACCGGTCTCTTTGTGATCAAAGTCAGGGATCATTTTATTAAATAGATCAACTATTGGTGCCTTTTCCCAGACTGTTTGAGTACGAAGCTCATGGATCACTTCTAAGAAATTATCCAGCATATCTGAACTGAAGTTAGCTTCGCTTTTAATCACCCCTAAATTCTTAAACTGATTCATATCAAGAATTTCATTGTCTGTAAAAAATTCTTCGAAATCTTTTTCGCCTGAGGTATCTGATTTAAAGAAATAACACGGCCAGCGCTTAGATGCGATCAATTCATCAGATCGGTCTCTTGCTTCTTGCTCAGTTGAGCAATGATAAGGTTCGTACCCAAGGTTCTCTATGTAGCGCTCAGCAATTTCAGAAAAAGTAGTCAAATGAAGCTGCTCACTTAATTTTGGGAAGAAGATGTCTCTATTTTCGCCTAGAAGGCATGACATTAGACATAGTTCTCCAGATTCCTGGGGAGTTACAAAATAACGCCTAACATCATTTGGGGCTGAAATAGGTTGCCGTTTAGCAAAACGTTGGTTAAAACCATGTAAAAGTGAACCATCCGAAAACGCGACGTTAGCAAATCTAGCAGTTGAAATTTCCATCGACTCGCTTTCACGCATCAGAAACATTTCCATGATGCGCTTACTCGCACCCATCATGTTCACCGGATTTGCCGCTTTATCAGTTGATACGCAAAAATACTTCTTGGCGCCCTGCGCTTTAGCAATTTGAACTGTCTCAATGGTATTAAGGATATTAACTTCAATAAGCCGCATCAACGTAAAAGGATCTTTTTCACTCCGCACATGCTTAAGCGCAGAAAGATTAAGAATGTAGTCATACCCCTCACTAGCATTCATGAGCGCTCTATATTCATTACTACCGCAATCAAGAGCGAAGGTGCGAAAATCACCATCAATATAGCCAAGCGTGCTCCGAATATCTCTTACAAGTTCCACCATATTGTTTTCACTTATATCAACAACATGAAGAGCAAGTGGATTCCTTTTAAATATTTCACGCGTAACAGCCTGGCCAATAGAACCTGCACCACCGATCACCAAAAATCGGCTATTTGAAACCAAGGCCTCTAGTTCTTTTCTTCGACTTGAAATGTCGTCATCAAATAGTGTCGCCGTTCGACCAATCAGTTTTAATATATCCATAGTAATATTTACTTATCCAGTTTTTTTAAGGCTCCATCAGGAACACTTGAGGGTATATTTACCACTCGATCTTCTAACCAAAGAGAGTTTTCAAGATCGTCTGTTTGACAATCTTTGAACATTGGGAGTTCGGACATCAGCGTCCAAATCGGACGAGTCATGACATTATTATCATTGGTCAACTTTAAAAACTCATCACGATCTTCTCTAGAATCTAGAATTACTGCATTTAGCCAGTGATTAGCTTTGTTTCCATTAATGGCTTTCATAAAATCAATATCTTGGCCTTGAAAAAAGGTATCCCATTGATCAGCTAACTGCGATTTTATCATCAAAAATTCGTCTAAACGCTCCATTTGAGCACAACCTAGGGCTGCATTCAGATTAGGCATACGATAGTTATAACCTATCTCATCATGAACAAACTCGTATAGATGCGGAACCTTAGCAGTGGTCGTAATATACTTGGCTCGCTTAGCCAGTTCAGAGTCGTCAGTGATAATCATGCCACCACCACCTGTCGTAATCACCTTATTACCATTAAAACTAAGTGTCGCCATTGAACCAAAAGTACCTGTATGACGACTACCAACGTAACTACCCAAAGATTCAGCAGCATCCTCTACCAAAGTAATGTCCCAATCAGCACAAATCTCAGCAATCTCGGCTATTCGACAGGGAAATCCAAAAGTATGCATGGGGACACAGGCAGATATTTTTTTTCCTGAAATTTTATTAAAAGTTCCACTCGCCCTTTTCTCAGCATTTTCATCTAGGAAACTTTTCAATGCAGCTGGGCTAAGCCCCATAGTATCAACGTCTACATCTATGAAAAGTGGTTTAGCCCCTGCATAACTGATGGCATTACACGTTGCAATAAAAGTGAGAGCCTGAGATATCACTTCGTCTCCAGGTTTGACCCCCGCAAGCTCAATCGCCACATGAAGAGCTGCAGTCCCGTTAACAGTCGCTACTGCATACTTAGACCCTGTGAATTCGGCTACTTTTTCTTCGAACTCAGTTACCTTTGCTCCGACCGAAGAGACGAAATTAGAATCGATACAATCAATTAAATATTGCCGTTCGTTACCTTCAAACACAGGACGATGAAGCGGCACAAACGAATCTCCAAATATAGTGTGTGTAACCTGAACCATTGCCTTGGCTACCAACATAATATTTCTCAAACTAATTCCTCCATTTATATATTGTAGCCATCGATTAGCAATCTACTAAATTTTTCTTTAAAGAATTACCAACTTTCTTTTCAATACTCAACATTGACCGGCCAATGGTATGGTCATATTTCTTATATCTATCAAGCCATGAATCGTTATAAAAATTTTTAAAATATCTACCATCATTAAGGTTTTCTGCTTGGTATTCCGGAATCAAACCTTGTTCCAAAAAACCATAATAATCAAACTCAATAAAATCAAGGTCACTCAAATATAAAGTTTTGCAGCCAAAATGTAAGGATTCAATTATCACACCACTATTACCAACTATATTACAGTCTATTTCTGAGCAAAATTCTCTAAATGAATTGCTTTTATCAATAATTACTTTATCCATTAACCAATATTCCTTGTCAATCCCGTTTGACCTTGGATGCAACCGAACAATGACTCTATTGATCTCTGGCTGAATTCCAAGCCAGAATATAAGACGTTTTAATTCAGGCAAATTCACAGTTAGGCCTAAGCAAATCCCAATGACCTTGTTCACATATGTAAGATTTCTAATACCTTGAAACTCATCTGAAAATGGAGGGTGAATAACAACACTTCCCCGTCGAGGGAGATTTTTATTCGGCTTGTTTTCGTATATTTGTGCAGAATGAATGTCATGTAAAATACTCAGATCAAATATAAGACTAGGGAAATATTCGCTAACTGGAGCATGCTGCACATAACACGTCTTACAATAATTGCGTTTGTAGTAAAATGTAAGAGCCAAGGGCAGTGGTGAGTGGTCATTTGAAACCAGCAATATATCATCTTGGTTTAACTTAACATTCTCTCTTAAAAGCATGAAGAAATTCATTGCTATAAGGCATTGCACTATAGCATAGGGATCTTTCACTCTCCTCGATATAATCTTGGCGACTGAAATAGAAACACTAAGTTTACAAGCCATTCTGAACTTAGAGACTAAACTCAACTTTTCTCCCATCGATGCTTTATGAATAACCGAATCCGGCAAGAGGTGCGTTACTCGATTAATAGATTTCACGTTATTTAAAGTTGGTGCAAAGCAAAATATCCTCGCACCTTTACTTGGAATTCTATATTTTGAAACCATGAACAGAGCTATATTAGATATAAATAATGCTGGTACCAAAAATCTTTTTTTACTAAGAACACGAACGAAGGCTGTCAATAATATTGAATGACTTATAAGGCCGTAGCCAGTTCTACTAATCGCTGGAATACCATAAAAAGAATCAATCCTAGCCAGCATATTAAAGGCTAATTTAAGTTCATATGTTGCTAATTTTTTCATAAAAAGCATACTCATCTTTAAGTATAAATTGAATTTCTTGAGATAGGTTTTGTTCAAGCAATGGTCTATTTTTATAAGAAAAAACTCGACGAATAATTAGTGAAAGACCTTTAATAACTTTATTTTTTTCGCTAAATAGGCCCAAAAAAAGATTCAAGTGGGGTCTGCCAAAAAACTGTGCGGAATTGGCTGAAGGAAATTCATTTACTTCACTTAAATCAACCCCCAAAAACTCTTCAATTTCATATTTTTTTTCTGTAAAAGATATAGCAAAGTCATCCAACCTTAAAAACAACATATCCTTCTTAGAAAAAAACTGTTCGTATCGAGCAACCTGCTCTGTATAACGACTTCGAGCAATATAACGCAGCCAAATACTATCTGTATGACCATTTATCTCGTCTTTAAATGCCTGATTAATCTCGCGAGTCTCAGCCCCGCGCCTTACAGCATGCCAATAGTTTGAAACTGCTCTCTCCAATGGATCCCGCAACATCCAAATTAACTTAGCATCTGGACAGCTTGCAAAAATATTTCCTGCCATCTCTGGCAAGTAAGAGTAAGCCGGAGTGTCATCACCGACATAAACAACATCGCTTTGATTGCCGATTGCTAGGAACTCCAAATAATTTGGAAAGCGAGTCACTTTTCTATTGTCATTAAAGTAATGCCTTTCCGTCTTTCCAAAATATATATCCTTTGATTGATTAAGCATCATGCGCAATGAAGTCGTTCCGCATTTCATTCCACCCAAAATAATTACTGGTTTTACAATATCTACCATATCTAATATCTCAACCTACAAAAAAGAAAAACAAAAATGAACATAACAAGTGTAATTGTTACAATAGAAAGAATTGTATAAGCGTCTAAAAAATTAGCATGCAAGGGTTGGAGGGCAAAATACAAACACAGTATTTCAAAGAAATTGAGCTCGTATCGAATTTGGCGAAATAGCTTCCCAATAACTAAGGTTATCATCATAATTAAAGGCAAAGCAGCAATATTGCCGATAATTATAGAAGTCAGGTAACCCGACGAACTACCCCCCTTAACAATCCCATATAGTGAATAGAAGTTAGCTCCGCCAATTGATTTTATATCCGAACAAACTCCATCATTCATAGTGAAAAAGTTTACGCGACAGTTAAATGAATGTCCTAACAGATCCAAGCTATCGCTAAATGACTTAAGAAAATGATCACCAACTAAAAATTGCATTGCCGTCTCAGCAGGAATAGCCATCCGAGCGGCAACCCATCCTGCTAACTCAATATAGTCAATATCCACAGTACTACCTTTCTGCATCAAACCAAAAAATCCAATCAAAATGACTCCTGGAATCGCTAAGACCAATAAACTATAAGATCTTCGAATTGCTTTTCCATAGAATGAATATAAAATTAAAACGAAAAAAAGAGCTCGACTTAAGCCATCAATAGAGATAAACATCCCCACTAAAAAAAGGAGAGGATACCAATTATTGATATTTGAGGTAGGTTGAATTACAAAATAACTGCAAACCACAAGGGCATTCATGACAGTCGATAAATAGTATATGGATAGCATATCTAAAGTAAACGAGCCATCCACATACCTATAGTTTTCAGGGAGATTGTAGCTTAGGTAAAAGTTGAGTATGAACGAAATTACCACTAAGTTGCGCCAACTGAGAGAAAGTTTGATTTGTGTATTAATTTTACCGAGTAATTCAGAACAAATTACCGATATGGCATATACAACGATACCACTCAATACATAGATTAAGATTGGAAATATATTAATGCTACTAGTAAAGTACGCCGGCGAAAAATTAGTTAACCGCGAAATGAGCATCCATGTAGCGTCAAAAAAGATTAAAACTAACAAGAACATTCTCAAATTAGTTTTTTTCATTTTGAATCCAAGACATGGAAAGCTTTACATAAATAAATATCACTAGGCATTGACCAGTCATAATTAAAACGATAATGTCACTGACATCAATATATTTAGTATGCGCTAGTATTCCTGACATCAAAATAAGACATCCTAGGTATATACTTAACAACTTTAAATATTGATAAATGTGGTCTTTAGGAGAGAATATCCAGACAAATAGGCCACTTATATTAGTAAAAATAGCATAAAGAACTGCTTCAAAAACAATCAAAGCAATAAACTTATAGCCCGTTGGATAAATAAATGAAAGAAACAATAAAGCGATGAAAGCCGCCACGAGAGAAAAAAATGCAGCATTACCATTAATTTTTTTCATGACTCTGGAATATAAATATGGCTTTTTTGCAATGATCTTGCGATATGGGATTTCGAATTTTACGTTGTAACCTACTGAAATTATTTGAGCTAACTGGGAGCATATTACAAAAAAATGTGCGAACCCAGGAAAGGAATTCACTACGAACAAACGTGGCCCTTGCCGAATTAATCCGCTAGCAAGTGAGCCGCCTATATATGGTAATACACTGCCTATTTCTTGATAAACCAAACCGGTTGTAAAGGCTATCAATCGAAAACGGAGTCTTGAATTAAAGCTTGCTATAAAATATGTGGATACAAAAAGCGTAGTAATAAATAAAGCGATTTCATATCCAATTAAAGGCGATAACATAAATGCTATTATCGGCCATTGAAAACGGGCAATCTGAAAGAGGCACCATAAGCTAAAGTTTTTTTCATAAGTGAAATTACGTGATAGCTCATCACCTAATTTCTCTATAATAAAAAACATAGCCAAAGTTAGGGCTAAAATATTTCCGTACTTAAAAACTATCAAAGCTATCAGAAATAAAATTGCGGCCACGGGCAAGCATAAAATATTTACCTTCGCATTATATCTAGTTAACAAAGATTTTCTATGGAATCCTCCTTGGTATAGAGCTCGATGCACAGGTAATGAAGTTATCGCTAAAATTAGCATAACTATAGGATAACTGATTACTAAGAAATCATTGTCTGTATATAGCCATTCTATAAGCAAGGGTAGAGGGCGTGACAATGTTATGAAAAATCTAAATATAAGATTTTGGTTCATATCTGATTATCAACATTTAATACGTCTCCTATACCCAATAGTGCAAGGTGCTTCCTTAGTGCGTCGTGTTTTGGAGAAGTGTAGAGAGTTATAGCGTATCGTGCGCCTTCTTTTATAGGCTTTCCTCTATGCAAACTTTTTGTATCAAATATTATCATATCACCCTCACCACCTGTGAGAGTTGATACTGGGAGTCCTCCAAATCCCTCAAATCTAGTTTCGCCTAGCGCGTAAATATTATCTCTGGTAATTGGGCTTCTATTAGTCCCTTTAGCGCATTCAAATGGTCCGTTAGCAGCATTTACATCGTTTAGATACCAAATAAATTTTATCTGATTGGAGTGAGGTGAATCTCTATGCACTCCACCTCCGGAACCAAAGTTCCCATCGATAAAATCGACACGATTAGCCATTAAAAACCAGCTTTTAACTTGTCTTCCAGTGTAGAGCTCAATATCATTTATCTTTTGTTGAATATCTAGAGCATTAAGTAGAGAAGGACTTTCGCTTTCTAAGCCATAGATTCTGTGATCTGATCCTTTAGAATCGATCCACACATTGGTTTTAGCATCTTCTTTAACTAAATTATCAATCAAGATTCTAAGTTCAGAGCATTGATCACTACTCAGCACTTTCCTTTTTATTATAAAAGTGGAGACATATAGTGACCTATAAGGACCACTCAAACCCACAATACTTAAATAGAGTCGCGAGATAAGTTCCTTAACTAAATTATTTATAACTTTTATCCAATACATCTATTTACCTTTATATATACTCAATTCACAGGATGCAGCTGGAGAAAATATTTTACTCATACCTATTAGCCCGAGCCTCTCTAACTATCTCTGGATGTATATTATGATGCTGATCGCGTGAGTCAAGATAATTCTTGTTATGAGCATCCTTTGCTAATCGTAAAATTAATTCAAGACGCGTGGCCAACTCATCTCGACTAAAAAATTCTTGAGCTACATTTTTTGCACTTAAAGATGCATTTAGCAACCATACATTATCGCTCAATCGATTCTTAATAAGAAGAGCTGCTTTCTCATAAGACATATCCCAAGAACAAATACCACAATCAAATCTTTCCAGAATAGTTTTCTGCCAACCACAATAATTGATTATGATAGGGGTTGATGATGCTAGAGAATCAAAAAATTTATTTGCAGAATTGACTCTCATTTCAGGCAAATCAATAAAAAGGGAACTGCTAATTGTAGCTGCAGACAATGCTCCTGCAATCTCACTTTTAGGCATGGCTGGCTCGATAAAAAGATTGACATTGAGAACTCCAGCTGACTCAGCTGCTCTGGTTATAGATAATAGATCATAACCTCCACCAATTAATAAAATGCGAATATCAGGGGCAATCTTTAATAACTCTTTCGCTAAGGCAACCATATAACCGACACCATTAATTCGTCCGAAAGTACCTGTATAAATTATCAAAGGCCTATCTTGAAGCCATAATCGGGAAGATCGAAACTTCAAACCACGCTCTATAGGAACATCAAAAATATTAAAATCACATGAGTTGGGTATCACAACCACCCTATCAGAAGAAATTCCAGCTTCGACTACTCCCTCTTTCATACCTGGCGATAATGCTACTACCACTTCAGAATTTAGATAGGCCCAGCGCTCTAATCGTCGTGTAAAGCCCATCAAAAACTTAGATTTTATAGCCCCCATCGCTATCGGTAATGCTGGCCAAAGATCTCTAACTTCAAAAACTAAAGGAATTCTCTGTAGTTTCCCACAGATTACTCCAGGTATTGCAACTGTCAATGGTGTGCTAGTTGCAAAAACTAAATCCCCCTTAAGCCTGAAGCACTTTATACCTGCCCATATACAATACTTTACAAATGCTAGGATTCTTCTCATGTAAGGCATTTCATTTGAGTACGGTATATGAACCCAGTGAACATGAATACCTTCTGGGTAGGTATAAGCCAGAAACCCAGTTTTTTCACGCCACGAGGTCACAACATGTACCTCATGTCCTTTATTAACCAAACGACGAGCCATCTCATAAGACCTAGTACCACCAGCCATTTCAGGAGTCGTGAAATATTGATGAAGATAAATTATTTTCATATTACGATTTCCTATTCAAAGAACCCGTATTTAATAGTTAATTTTTTCCATTCAATAATACAAATACAAATAATTTATTGATACATTACTACAACTCAAAAATTCTGAAATAATTGGAATGCAGAATCAGGATAAATGACCACCTTAGATTATAATATCCCATTGTAAAGAAGTGCCCCTTTGAATATTATTAATTGCTTTTTTACCCAAAACTTGATCGTAGTATTTAGGTGGTATTCCAAAACCCGGCCTTATACTTCGTATGTTTTCTTTAGTTAGTTGGTCGCCTGCTTTAATATCCTCTATTACATAAAGTGACCGTCTAAAAACTATATTTTCTTTTTCACTTTCTTTGCGCTCATAATTAACCTTGCCTAATGCCTGCCAAGCAATTTTGCTATCACGACAAAGTTGAAAAAGCTCTGGTTTTTCGAGTGAAAAACTATCATCTGGTCCTCCTCCATTTCTATCAAGAGTGACGTGCTTTTCAATTAAGCATGCCCCTAATGCAACTGAAGCTATAGCGGTAGTGTTATCAATAGTATGATCCGAAAGTCCTGTTAATACACCAAATTGTTCTCTCATATTAGGTATTGTTGCTAAATTATAATCATTAGCTGGTGCTGGATAGCCACTTACACAATGTAAAATAATAAGCTGATTACAACCGGCGCTTTGAGCAGCGTCAACAGCTTCTTTTATTTCATGTTCATCAGCCATACCGGTAGAAATAATCATAGGCTTACCAGTCTTGGCAACATGTTCAATTAAAGGTATGTCAATGGCTTCAAAAGATGCAATTTTATAGGCAGGTGCACCAAGTTCTTCAAGAAGCTCAACAGCAGTATGGTCAAATGGAGAGCTAAAGATTGTTAACCCTATTGAGGCAGCTTTATCAAACAAAGGTTTATGCCACTCCCATGGCATATGTGCTTCTGAATACAAATCATACAATGTACGATTTTTCCATAAACCACTTTTTATTTTAAAATCGTCCTCATTACAGTCTATAGTGATTGTATCCTGAGTATAGGTCTGTATCTTGATCGCATCAGCACCACATTCTTTTGCCATCTCAAGAATTGCGAAAGCTCGATTAATATCTCCATTATGATTTGCTGATAGCTCTGCTATTATATAAGGAGGGTAGTTAGGTCCAATTTTCCTTCCATTAATATCTATAAAATTATTTTTCACGGTACCTCTCTATAATTAATTTATACTTACAACCTTTCAATTCAAAAAATGCTGGATATCTATCTGGATCAGCCACCCTGAGAAGATTAAATTGATCTTTAATACTTTTATTAACATCAATTTCGCTGTCAGCTATTGTTCTTTTAGAATAATAACTAAATTCTCCACCCTGCTGAGGCAACGGACTTGCGTTTAGGATATTTTTACAAGCCCATGAAATTAGGTCAATTTCTGCTTCAAACAGGAGTGCATTTATCTCATCAAATAACTCGGAACCGTTAAGCTTAATTTGTGTCTTTCGCCAAACAGCCCCAGTATCGACCTTATCTTCTGCATTAAGAAGGGAAAGAGTTAAATCATTTTTACCCGACAATATATCCCAAATATGCGGACTCCAACCTCGACCCTTAGGCAGATCACTTGCATGTAAAACCAATGTGTAACCAAACATCTCGCGTATTTCAGCTTTGATGATGTCTGTACATGAAATAAGAAATAGAATATCACCAGGTTTTTTAATCTCATTAAGATCACTAACAATTGAAATTAAATAATTGTCACTATTTGCAGTTTTCCAAGCCTTGAGATATTGATAAACGGGATGAGATAAATCAGAACAAAGTAAAGTTACTCGCATACTATATCCACCCCAAAGAACCCATCTTTTTAATCAATCTATTAACACCCCCTCCATCACACAAATTCAAGGCGCATCTTCTAAAGATTGAGTACCTTTTCAGCAACTCATCCAATTTATTATTTAGTAACTCGGGAATTTCATTTATTTCCAGTGACATTGCAGCACGCTCCTTAACTAAGTTTTGGCAAATTTCTAGTTGATTTTTCGCCAATGGGATTATAACGCAAGGCAGTCCCATGCATGCTCTCTCCCATGATGTCGAGCCTGGTGCACCAATAGAGATAGTGTGCTCCATCATAAGCCCTGCCATATCTTCTGAAAATGGAAGATGTGTAATCCATTCATTATGTTGTTCACAAAATGATGCCACAGAGGAGAAATGAGGTGCTTTTTCGTTTAATAGTACAGTAGTCTGTATCAGAGGAGTTCGATGAGAAAGCGCAACCAAAACCCTTTGTGTTACATTTAATTTGTCGACTCCTCCCATTGTAAGTAGAAGTTTATGGTTCTCAAAATTTAAATCTTGCTTGATAGCAAATGGGTGTAATTCAGAGAAACGATGTCTAAGTAAAGCATATTTACTTCCAACTAATGCCTCACTCCCAGGTAAAATTATATTATATTCTTCTACCTTTCGGCCAGCTGTTTGATCTAGAATTAAATCGGTATAATGCTCACGAACAAGATCGTCAATGGCGATCTGTTTACATCCAATCGATAGCTTTATATATTTTTCCCACTGTGCTGATATACCATAGTGATCTATCACAATTAACTCTGCATCGGAAGCTACTGATAAAAAGTCTTCGGCATCGTCCATTAATGGTACTTGAAGCCAAGCTTGATAATCAGCAGAGTTATCTGGCAACCTTGATTTACGCGACATTGGCAATCGAGCCACTTTAAATCCTCGGCTTTCTGTATAATCACATAAATCTCCTAACTGAAGCCGCATCACAAAAACTACTTCATGCCCTTCTTTCTTCAATGATTCTGCTAGTGATAGACAACGCATTACATGCCCGCTGCCGATATGCACTGAGGCGTCAACTCTAAAAAAGACCTTCATTTATTTTCCTTACTAAGTTTGAGTCATTCAATATAACCAACTAATTTATTTTTATTTTTAAGATTTAATCGGACAATTTCTTGTATTGATATTAAAACTTTATAGCTAAATTCTAATCCTTTCATTATTAAAATAAAACTTTATAGCTGTTCAAAACAAAAATAATATTTTTAAATGTGGCCATAAGATTTTTGCTTATACTTTAAATAACTTATTTATTAAAATTAGCTGAATTTCAGGCACATAAATAACCAGAGGTAGAGTCGCATCTGAATCTTATTACTAAAAAACTGGCCCATCAAAAAATCAATAGCTTGTCCAACCGCCATCAACTACCAAATTACTTCCATTAATATAGGATGATCCTGAAGAGGCTAAAAAAACTACTGGAGCACAAAGTTCATCGGACTTACCGACTCTTCTAAGAGGTATTTTATTCGATAACTTTTCAACAAAATTATCTTGTTTTGATTGAACTTTTTCATTAGGAAATGCTCCGGGTGATATCGAATTAACCCTGATCCCCTGCGGCCCAAATTCACATGCTGCTTGACGAGTCCATTGAATCAAAGCTGCTTTTGAGGCCCCATAAAAAGCAGGATTAATGGATTTTTGATCCTTATATATACTTAAATCAGGGCTGACTATGCCATACATTGACGCAATGTTAATAACAGAAGCATCCCCCTCTTTTAAGGCAGAATTATTCAGTGCTGGGAGTGCCGCCTTAAACAAGTTAAAAACTGATACCAATGATACTTCATAGCTATTTCTATAGTCCTGTGAATCACTTAATTCAATAGACCCGGAACCTCCTTGGTAGGCATTATTAACTAATATGTTTAATTTGTTAACTTTAGAAAAATAATCTGCTATGTGACTTTCGTTTGTAATATCAAAAACTGCCCCTTCAACAGATAAACCAAGTTTTTCCATATCTTTAGTGAGAGCGAGGATCTTTGATTTGTCGCGCCCATTAACAATGACATGGGCGCCGGCCGAGCCAAGGGCATGAACCATTGCTTTACCCAGATATCCAGTTGCTCCAGTTACAAAAGCAACTTTTCCGTTCAAATTAAACATTTGTTCAATATTCATAAATTTACCCGTTTTTCCAATTTACTGGATTTAATGTTTGGTTATCTAGTTTTGGCAAACTATTTGTAATTTTTTGAAGTTGAACAGATGTTAACTCTCTTTCACTGAAAAAACGAATATTTTTGCAGAGCTGTTTATCAGTCTCCATACCAACAACAACCCCATCAATCCATTCCTGAGACCGTACATATCCTAAGCACAAATCAACTACGCTGGAACTACCTGTTTCTTGTGCTATTTTTTTAAGACCATCGATGTACTGAATTGGGTTACTGCAATTCGCCTTTGACCATAAATTAACATCCTCTGAGGCCAACAATCCCTGTAAAAGAGAGCTTCTAGCATGTATCAAGAGACTTCGTTTCTTTTTTTCTGCAATTATTTTTTCTATAAGATGGTCCCATCTCCAATCAAGAATGTTAAATGGTATTTGGAAAAGCTTAATTTCAGGAACGCTTAAAAGCTGCTCTAACTCTTCAGGAGTCTGAACTGAAACGCCCAAACTCTTAAAAAAACCTGTATTCTGCAATGATATAAGAATTCTCCAAATCTCGCCGCGCCAAGCCCAAAAATGCTCTGCTCGATGTAGCATGAGACAATCCACTGAACGACCTAATAAACGTTTAGACTGGTTAATACTCTCAAAAACTAGCTTACATATTACCTCATTATTACAATCCTTAGGACAACCAGTAAAAGACGAAAGTTTAGTTATTATCTTAATTTTTGATTTACTCTGTGCTAATACTGCTCCTAAAACCTCCTCACTGCACCCATAATCTCTTGCTGTATCTACATACTCAATAAGATTCTTGTTAGCCCTAGTCAATAAAGCTTTAATCTCATTCAAGTCTAAATTAATATTTTTATTAGTTATGCCATAAGAGGAAATACCTAATTGTGCTCCACCTATAACGAGCTTATTAGCTGGAATTTTATTTCTCATAATATGATATTTTTAGGTAATTTGCCTTCATAGAAGGTACAGGGTAGAAAATCCTTTCAATAGCTGGCAATTAATCTTCTATGCTATCAATAATCGATGAAAAGCTATCATCAGCAGAATGTTTTTTAAATACTTTACCCACCCTTTTATAATCTTCGATAGTATCTATCGTTAAGTAATATTTCTTTTTAAATGTTAGATCAGTAACTTGATCCCCGTAAGCTTTATTTTTAGCATTCGCCCTGGCATAGGTTGTTACATGTTCTAGATTACTGTCGCTTTTATCACTTAAATAACCATCTCGCAATAAACCAACTTTTACAAATTCAGCGCTTAGGCCATATGGCCAATTAGTATTTGAAATATCTACCGGGTGCCCTGAAAGGTAATCTAACCCTAGCTTCTCCCAAGCTGTTTTTAATATTTTAAGAAACTCGCCATCTACGATAGGATTATCTCCGGTTAATCTTATAATAGTGTCGTCATCAGCTAACATGTGAGAATCAACAATATCAATAAATCTACTTAAAACATTAGTTAAACTCCCCCTGAAAACTTCAACTCCTGCCTCTATAAGCATTTCTGCAAGTTCGTTATCAGAAGACTCATCGCTAGTAGCAACAACGAGCCTGGAGAAATCATTCCTCGCCCTAATTGCACAAAGATGAACTAATGGGATTCCAGCGATAGGCATTAAAGATTTACGCGGCAATCTTGAAGACGACGATCTGGCCTGAATGATTATCAGATATTTCATAAATTCTCTGCAAACCTGATTATTTTAGTAAAAGTTCTAAAGCTGAAATCACCTCAGTTTGATCTTCTAGACTCATTAAAGTAAACAAAGGCAGACTAATGGCGCTCTGGTAGTACTCTTCTGCAATAGGATAATCTCCAATACTAAAGCCCTGGCTGGCATAATAGGGATGCAAATGAACCGGGATATAATGTAAATTCACTCCAATACCTTTTTCTTTTAAACCACAAAATATTTGTAAATGCGTACTTTTAATACAGTCTAACTTCAAATGAATTACATAAAGATGAAATGCAGAGTAATGTCTTGGGTCTCGATAAGGAGTAACTATAGGTAAATCTTTTAACATTTTGTCATATCTCAAGGCAAGTTGATGTCTGACACTTACAAAATCATCTAAACGTTGCATTTGAGATAAGCCCAAAGCAGCTTGTATATCTGTCATACGATAATTAAATCCCAAACAAAGTTGCTCGTAGTACCAAGGTCCATCAGAAACTTTAGTCATGAAAGAAGTATCACGAGTTATACCGTGACTTCGATAGAGTGACATCTTGTTAGCAACACCCTTATCATTTGTAATTGCAACGCCTCCTTCGGCAGTGGTAATAATTTTAACGGGATGGAAGCTAAAAACAGTCACATCAGAATACTCGCAATTCCCTATTTTACCCCCGTCGTAACTACCACCAATCGCGTGAGAAGCATCTTCAATTATCTTAAAATCATACTCGTCTGCTAATTTCTTTATTTCCAACATATCACAAGGCTGACCGCACATATGGACAGGAATTACTAACTTTGGTAACTTTTTTCCTTCAGATTTCGTTTTCTTTAATTTTGTTTCGAGTAATTTTGGGCACATGTTAAAAGTGGAGGGATTAATGTCGACAAAATCAATTTCAGCTCCACAATAAAGCACACAATTTGCTGAGGCTACAAAAGTAATTGGAGATGTCCAAACAATATCCCCTGCCCCAATTTCAAGAGCTAAACAGGCTATATGAAGCGCAGAGGTGGCACTATTAACTGCTATGGCGTGATTAGATCCGGTATACTTTTCAATAGATTCTTCGAAAGCAGGCACCATTGGCCCTTGAGTCAAAAAGTCTGACTTCAAAACTTTGATAACAGCATCAATATCTTGTTCGCTTATATCTTGTTTACCATACGGAATCATAAGAATTTTTATACCTCGAAATTTGGGTCAATATGATTCTTAATTAATTGTCGTAAAGTATCAACAGTTTCCCAATCCGAATTAGTTCCAGAATTGTACTTAAAGCCAAAGGGAACTTTAACGGCACTGTAATGATTTAAATAATCAGATTCAGTATAAACATAAGAGACTGAGGGTAAAATTGCATAATATTTACCTAGATCAATTGTATTAAGAGAGTCTGTATCAGTAATCATTTCTTCATGTATTTTCTCTCCAGGTCTAATCCCTACAATAGTAATATCACAATCTGGGGCCAGGGCAGCAGCAACATCTAGAATCTTATAGGAAGGTATTTTAGGTACAAATATTTCTCCACCCAGATGATTTGCTAATGCATAAATTACCATGTTGACACCATCTTGAAGCGATATATTAAATCGTGTCATACTCTTATGTGTTATAGGCAGTAAACCACTTTTTTTCTTAGAAAGAAAGAAAGGTATTACAGATCCTCTAGACCCGATTACATTACCATACCGTACGACACTAAAGCGAATATCTTTTGAACCTTTAATATTGTTAGCTGCTATAAATAGCTTATCTGACACGAGTTTAGTGGCTCCATATAAATTAATCGGCGCACATGCTTTGTCAGTTGATAGCGCAACAACGTCTTTTACACCGCACTCGAGAGCAGCATGAATAATATTCTCAGCCCCATCAACATTAGTTCTAATACATTCCGTAGGGTTGTATTCAGCAGTATCAACCTGCTTGATTGCTGCAGCATGAATAATCACATCAACATCCTCACAAGCTCTTTTAACTCTATCTTTATCACGAACATCTCCAATTAAAAACCGAAGTTGAGGGTAAGTAGAAGCCGGGTATTTTATCCTTAAATCTGATTGTTTTAATTCATCTCTAGAAAATATAATTATTTTTTTCACATCAGGAAATTGTTCGAGAATCATTTCAACAAACTTTTTTCCAAAGGATCCGGTACCACCGGTAATCAGCACACTTTTTCCATTCAACATATTTTTTCTCTCGCTATATAAAATCTATAACTCAAAATAAGCAACCCTTAATCGACTCCAAAAACATCCCGGGTAAAAACTTCAACCTTACAACCTTTAAGCTCATCAGTCATTCTGTTAGCTACAATTAAGCACGAAAGGTCCTTAAACTCTTCTAAACTTGATATAACTTTTGCACCAAAAACTAATGATTTTTTTAATATTGGTTCATAAATAATAACAATTACGCCTTTTTTAACAAGGTGCTTAATGATCTCTTCAACAGCAGCATCTCTAAAATTATCACTCTCTGCTTTCATCACAAGACGATAAAAACCTACAACCTTGGGATTTTTTTCTAAAATTTTATCAGCAATAAATTTTTTACGTGCTGAGTTGGAAGACACAATGGCCTGTATCAATGTCTGCGGGACCTTATCATAATTTGCTAATAGCTGTTTAGTATCCTTTGGCAGACAATAACCACCATAGCCAAAGGATGGGTTGTTATAGCCTTTCCCTATTCTATCATCTAAGCAAATACCATTGATTACACTATTAGTATCAAGATTATTAGCTAACGCATAAGAATCAAGCTCATTAAAAAATGCGACCCGCATAGCTAGGTATGTGTTGGCAAATAGCTTCAATGCTTCTGCTTCATTTGAGCTCATAAACAAGATTTCAATATCTTTTTTCTTAGCGCCTTCGACTAAAAGATTAGCAAACTCCCTTCCTCTTTTTAGTTGGCTCCCCACAATAATGCGTGATGGATATAGGTTATCCTTTAACGCCCGACCTTCTCGTAAAAACTCAGGGGAAAAGATAACACGCTCTGTATTATACTTTTCTTGTAGGGATTTAGTATGCCCCACAGGGATAGTGGATTTAATCACTACAAGTGCATCTAAATTAAGCTCAAGGGCATCATGGATAACACTATCTACTGAGCTAGTATCAAAACAATTATTATCAGGATTATAATTCGTAGGAGTTGCCACAATTATAAAACTGGCTCCTTGATAGGCAAAATCTTTATCAAGGGTTGCTTTTAAAGAGAGTTCTTTATTATCTAAAAAGGCTTCAATCTCGCTATCAGCCACCGTTGAGTTCTTACTATTAACTTTTTTAACCCGATCAGGGTCAACATCAAGCACGACTACATTATTTTTTTGGGCAAGTAACACTGCAAGGGAAAGGCCTACATAACCAGAACCCACAACAGTAATTTTAATTTTATCAGTCACATCAAGACCTACTAAAGTTTATATTTTGATGATGAATTCATTTAAAAGATATTCCAAAAAATACCTTGTTTCTTCTTAAAAATGCTAGCATCTAATCTTTGAAATGAAATAGATAGTAGTCTTTATCGAAAGTTAGATTATTTTTTATCAAAGAATTAGATACCTATAAATTATGAAGCTTTTTTACTAAAAACATAATGCCTAATAAGTACTATAAAAATACTTACCATTCCTCCCAATATTGCTCCCAAGATACAAATTAAAGCCCGTCTAGGTTCAGATTTTTTTTCCATTACCGCAGGAGGGTCAATGTAATCAAAAACGTAATATTGATTGGCTTCAATTAGGGTTAACTTTTTAGTTTCTTCTTGAAGGAGTTGAGCTATAACTTGCTTGATTTCAGATAAACCAGTTATTGAAATTTTTTGATTAAGGTAGTTAACAGCCTTTTCTGACTCTAATTTATCTTTTTGTCTATAAAAAGCATTAACTTCATTAATAACTAACTCAACCCATTGTTTCGCAATAAATGGTGATTGATGTTTGATAGACAGAGTGATAAAGCCAGAAGTTTTATCTTCACTTAAACTTAAGTGTTCGGTTTTGAATACTGCAAAGCTTTCTTGGGCGCTTGGTATTTGTTGCTGAGGATAAGAATAGTCTCTAATCCAAATATTGCTGTTCGTGTCGTAAATACTATCATCAAAATTCAGAATATTTGTTTTAGAGTTCCAGGATTTAACTGCCATAAGATTTGGCAGGTGAATATTTGGAAGTATGTTGTTCTCAAAAAAACTCAGGGAGCGAATTTTTTCTATTGCTTTTGCAGAGTTGCCCTCATCACCACCAGCAGGAAGACTTATCCCAGCAATTCCTGCTAGCCCACTATAACTCCCAAGAGCTCCAGCAATACCGCTAGATGGATTGACAGGAACTAGCATAGCTTTCGCTTCATATATGTTAGGCAAGAGGAGGCTATAGATAAGCACAATAATAGATATAAAAGATGTTACAGAAAAAATAATCCATTTTCCTTCTAGTAGCACATAAAAAAGTTCTCGAAGATCTATTTCGTCGTCAAAATCGTTTGAACTTTTATTGGTATATGTTTCTTGCATAAAAAATTACTTATCGATATATGAGATAAGTTTATCGTATTCTTGTTTCTTTTTGATAATAAATTGCTTAGTAATAACTGCTTTTTCTTGAATACCCTGCGGCGTTAAAATATAAGCATAATTTAATTTTTTGTTTGAATTATGAAAGTTTTTTATTTTAATAAATCCAATATCTACTAATGCCTTAAGGCAATAGTTGACCTTTCCTATACTTAAGCCGGTTTGTTGTGATAGTTTTCTTTGAGATGCTTCCCTGTCTTTATCAATAATTTGCATAAGATCTAGTTGATCTTCTGTTATACCTTGAATTTTTTTCATGAGTTTGTAAATTTTTTAAGTAATTAATGAATGAAGCAAAAAATAATTGAATTACATAGCTACCGCACGGATTAATAATTAAAATAATTTCTAATTAGCACCGTTCAAAACTTGAACAATCATACTATTATGTATTTTTTTAGTCAATATATCTTAAAATATGAGGTCTTTTTGTGAGATGGTAGCTCTTCTTACTGAACCAAGAAAAGAAAGAAGGATTCCAACTCTTTCTTTGGCAGGAAGTGAGCAAACTTTTGCGATAGTGCCTTTTAAAGAGCCCTTTGCAATCGTCACAGCTTGACCTATTTTTACTTGTGAAACTACTGGATCTATTTTTGATGTTTCCTCTAACATTTTCATAGATTCAATTTCTTCATTAGAAACGTTAGCGATGTTATCTCCAAATTGAATAATTTTTCCTATTCCCTTGGTAAATTT